>Ga0066858_10000078_pt1 | contig 28317 bp, 29 predicted proteins | sample ETNtaG_29_FD_65603 | JGI IMG/M metagenome (GOLD analysis project Ga0066858, IMG submission 65603) | Marine microbial and viral communities from oxygen minimum zone, Eastern Pacific Ocean - ETNP201406SV201 | ecosystem: Environmental > Aquatic > Marine > Oceanic | place: Pacific Ocean: Eastern...
AAGTGACGAGTATGCATCTGAACATTTGGAAGTTCATGCAGAAAATTTAGATTGGTGGTTGAAGAGATTAAAAAACTATGGATCTTTATTTTTAGGAGAAGAAACAACAGTAGCCTATGGAGATAAGTGCTCTGGCACAAATCACATTTTACCTACAAAAGGAGGAGGTAGATATACTGGAGGTTTATTTGTTGGAAAATTTATAAAAACATTAACTTTTCAAAGAATGACCAAAGAGGCTAACAAGATTGTTGGAGCTATCGCAGCCAGACTTGGTAGGGCCGAGGGAATGGAAGCGCACGCAAGAACCGGTGATATTAGATTAAAAAAATATGGTCATTCTTAATTAATAAATTTGATAAGTGATAATTATAAGTCTTTATTCTATATTTTTTAAAATAGACTAGTTATTTTAATGATTAATAAAAAATATACCCTATCTATAATAAGAGAAGCGAGAATTGATGAAAATCGAACTCCCCTTACACCTAATCAAACACAGGAATTAATTAAAAAATTTCCTAATCTACGTATATTGGTGCAAACCTCCAAAAAAAGATGTTTTAGAGATGAAGATTATTTAAATGCAGGTGCCGAGATAACAGATGATATAAGTAACGCAGATATCATTTTTGGAGTGAAGGAAGTAGATATATCGGCGCTTATTGAAAACAAAACTTATTTATTTTTTTCACATACAACTAAAGTTCGAAATTATATAAACCGAGCTACACAAGACGAAGCTATTATTTATAAGAAAAAGCTTTTAAGAGAGATTTTAAAAAAAAATATTACTTTGATTGACTATGAGAATATAAGAGAGGTATCTGGGAAGGGATACCGATATCTTGGTTTTGGTAGGTTTGCAGGTATTGTTGGCTGCTATAATACCCTTAATCTTTATCTAAAATTACAGAAAGAAAAATCACTACCAAGAGCTTTTGAAATTAATAACTATGAAAAAATTAAAGAATTACTCAGTGAGCGAAATTTTAATAAGCTTAAAATACTACAAACCGGAAGAGGAAATGTTGCCAAAGGTTCTATGGAAGTTTTAAAACACGCTAATATTAAACAGGTTTCAATAAATGATTATTTAAACAAAAAATATAATGAAGCAGTTTTTTGTAATATTTCGACTAGAGAATATGTTGAACGGAATGATGGCAAAGATTATTCAGTTCAAGATTTTACTACAAACCCTCATGAATATAAGTCAAAAGTAAAAAAATACCTATTTGATGCAGATATGCTTATAACTGGTCATTATTGGGAACCAAAATTTCCAAAATTATTTTATCCAAATCAAATCAAAGAATTTAAGAATTTAAAAATTATAGGCGATGTTACTTGTGATATTAATGGAGCTGTACCAACCACCATAAGATCTACAACGATTGCAAAACCTTATTATTCAATTGATATCAATTCAATGAAAGAAATTGATTTGGGCAACAAGGGTATTGCTGTTATGGCTGTTGATAATTTGCCATCAGAGCTACCTAATGAAGCCAGTGAAGAATTTGGTGAAAATATTATATCAGAAGTTTTACCTTTTTTGATTAATAAAGACGACGGTCGAATAAGTAGAGCTACCACAGCCTCACAAGGAAAGTTTTGTTTAAAGTATAAATATTTAGAAGATTTTATTAGGTAAATAAATTAATTATTTTCCTAATACAACAATAAAGTGATTGAAACTTCATGATTTTGTCACATTAATATTTTATTGTTAATTTAAATGACAGAACTCAAAGATCTCAAAAAAGAACATAAAAAACTAGAAGCTATAACAAAGAAAGCCACAAAAAAAAGACTAAACGATCGTGCCTCTGATTCTTGGAAAAGTTTGAGAGAATTAAAAAAACTAAAGTTGCAAATTAAAGATAAGATTAATCAGTTAAAACATTAATTAAGAGCAACTATAGCAGCCGCAATAGAAGCAAATCTTGCTTCAGCTTCATCCGACCGACTTGTAATTACGACGGGGACTTTACCACCGATAATAACTCCTGCGGCGCATGCTCCCATAAAATAAATCATCATTTTAACTAAAGCGTTTCCAGATTCTACATTAGGAACAAGCAATATATCGGTGTTTCCCGCGACATCATTTTGAATTTTTTTTATAACTGCAGACTTTTTTGAAACCGAATTATCAAATGCTAGAGGGCCAAAGACATCTGCATTTATGTTTTCTTCTTTAGCTTTTTTGGTAATTAAATTAGCTTCAATTGAACTTGGCACACTTTCTAATACTTCTTCAGTTGCAGATAACACCGAAACTTTGGGTCTAGAAATTCCAATTTTATTTGCAAAATCCACTGCATTTCTGAGAATATGCATTTTAACTTCTAATTTGGGCAACACATTTACAACACCGTCGGTGATTATAAGAGGTTTATCATCAGTACTTAGAGTCATATGCCACACATGACTCAATCTTTTTTTTCCAATTAAGTTTAAACTTTTTTTTAAAATAGCCTTTATTAAAATATCGGTGTGAATATGTCCTTTGACTAAAATTTTAACTTTTTCTTCGCTAGCAAGTTTTGCGGCTATGGGCGCAGTGCTATTTTCATCTCTTTCATTAATAATTTTATATTTTGATATATCCCAACTCAGTTTTTCTGCATGTTCTTTTATTTCACTTTCATTTCCTATAAATATTGGATTAATTAAATTATGTTGAACAGCTTTATGAACAGATTCCATTGGAAATATTTCTCCAGCATTAACAATGGCTGCATCAACAATGCCTGTTTTTTTTGCAACATGGATTAAATTATTAGGACAGACAATTTTTTTATTTGATAGCATAAACTAAAATGCCCATTCATAAGCAGAAAGGGAAATAGCACCACCGGTGTGTATAAAAAGAACATTATCATTTTTTGTGAATTTTTTATTTTTGATTAATCCAATTAAACCTGCAAAACCTTTACCTGAATAAACAGGGTCTAATAGTATTCCCTCTTTTTTTGCTAAAAGTTTTGTGGCTTCTTTCATACTATCAGTAGGTTCTCCGTATCCTGGTCCAATATATTCATCATATACAACAACTTCTGATTTATCTAAAATATTACATCGAAGTTTTTCGCAAGTTTTTTTTGTTTCGGCGAATACTGTATTTTCTTGAGTTTTCTTATCATATCTAACGCAGATTCCAGTTATAGGAATGTTGCAATTAAAATATTTTTTACCAGCTAACAAACCTGTTTGCGTTCCTCCACTTCCTGTTGCGTGTATAATTTGAGTGAAATTATATTTATTATTTTCTTTTATTATTTCATTTAAACATTCTACATACCCCAGCGCACCAATTGAATTCGATCCGCCTCCCGGAATAAAATAAACATTAGTTCCTTTTGATTTTAAATCTTCTATTACTTTTTCAGAGTATTCTAAAAAATTCTCATTTTTAGGACATATTTTTATATCTGCTCCAAATAGCTTATTTAAAAAAACATTTCCGGAATTCATATAAATCTCTGGCGGATCTTTAATTCTTTGTTCTAAAATAATAAGGCATTTTAAACCCATTATTGTGCAAGCAGCTGCCGTTTGTCTTGCATGATTAGATTGTATAGCACCAACAGTCACAACTAATTCCGCCTTATTTTTTATGGCGTCCGGTATTAAAAATTCTAATTTCCTAGTCTTATTTCCACCAGTTGCTAAACCCGTGCAGTCATCTCTTTTTATAAAAATATTTGGGCCTCCTAAATGTTCAGATATATTTTTAAGATATTCTATAGGTGTTGGAAAATGTCCAAATTTAATTCTTTCAAATTTTTCTAACATAATTATTTATTTATGATATTAAATAAAATATGCAAGATACATATATTGGCGATGAAGGCAAAGGATTTCCTCTAGTTTTAGTTCATGGATTTTTGGGTTCATCAAAAATGTGGGAGCCACAAGTAGATTTTTTTAAAGATTATTTTAGAGTAATAACACCGGATCTTCCGGGTTATGGTAAAAGTAATAAAGCAAAATCACACAATAGCATTCAATCAGTAGCCAATTTATTATTAGACTGCCTTGAAGAGAAAAAAATAGATAAATTTTATTTATTAGGTCATTCAATGGGCGGTATGATCGTGCAAGAAATGGCAAAAAAAGGTAGAGATAAAATTTCAAAACTAGTTTGCTATAGCACTGGTCCCAGAGGTGAAATGCCCGGACGATTTGAAACAGTAGATCAATCTAGAGAAAATCTTAAAAAAAAGGGTTTAGAAATAACAGCACAAAACATTGCAAAGACTTGGTTTATAAAAGGAGAAGATGCAAAATATTTTGATATTTGTATTGAGGCAGGAAAACAAACTTCTATGGAGACAGCAGATAATTCATTATTTGCAATTAAAAATTGGAATGGTGTCGATACTTTAAAAAATATTAAAAATGAAACATTAATTGTGTGGGGTGATCAGGACAAATCTTACAATTTAGAACAAATCCAAACTTTAGAAAATAATATTGAAAATAGTAAATTAATAATATTTAAAAATTGTGCTCACAACGTTCATTTAGAACAACCTGATCAATTCAATAAAACCATTAAGGATTTTTTATTATAAACTTATTGGTTTAACGCAATGATCGAGCGAACGCTCTAATATCATTAATTAATAACTCCGGTTGTTCTAATGCCGCAAAGTGACCACCTTTTGACATCTTGGTCCAACGTTTAATATTATACATTCGTTCAGCATATGATCGTGGTGGCCATTCTAACATTTCAGCTGGGAATAGTGCTGCAGCAGTGGGTACCTCAATACGATGAAAATCTTTTGGGAGAAAACGACCACCTTCTTCACGTCTTCCGTAATAAATCCAAGAAGCAGTATTAAAAGTTTTCGTTACTATATAAACCATAATATTTGCTAATAATGTATCCTTTGAATAAACACTTTCGATATCATTGTTTTTAATATCTGACCAAAAATAAAATTTTTCTATTATCCAAGCAGCAATGCCCACAGGACTATCCATCATTCCATAACTTAAAGTTTGAGGTTTGGTTGCTTGTTGTGTTCTATAACCATCTTGCATGATTTGATCTTTTACAAATTTAGTTTCCCAATCTTTTTCTTCTTTAGTTTGATGGCCATCAGGATGACGCATAGTGAAAATATTTATATGAATTGCATTGCATGTTTTTGAATGATCATAAGCCAGCCAAGTTGTGATAGCTCCGCCCCAATCTCCGCCTTGTGCCAAATAATTTTTATAATCAAGTTTTTTTGTCATTAAATTATTAAAAATATCCGCCATTTTTCTTGGACCAATAGGACGTGGTGGGTGGCTTGAGAAACCAAATCCTGGTAAGGAAGGTGCTATTATATCAAACGCATCTTCTTCTTTGCCGCCAAAGCGTTCGGGATGAGCAAGTTTTTCGATTATATGAAGAAATTCAACTATAGTTCCCGGCCATCCATGACTAATGAGCAAAGGCATAGGTTTAAAACCGCTTCCTTTTTCATGAATAAAATGAATATCAATATCATCGACTTTGGTAATAAAATTTGGAAATTTATTTATTTCTCTTTCATACTTACGCCAATCAAATTCACTAACCCAATACTTGGAAATTTCCTTCATATAATCAAGATTAGTTCCGTATTCCCAACCACCATCATTAGGCATTTCATGCCAAGGGTATTTTTTTACCTTGTCATAGATGTCTTTAATGATTTGATCTGAGATATCTACTTTAAATGGTTTAACCATTTAATGGCAAATATGTTGATGAAATTGATTTGTAATTTTCTGATGCCATATTTTAACCTTTGCCACGCCAAGGAATAGTTTTGTCTATGATTTTTCTAATTGTAACATCAAATAAAAGCCCCAACATTCCCATTACAAAGATGCTTATCCAAATAACCTCATATTGAAAATATTTTTTAGCAACGTTTTCAACAAATCCTATACCAGTTGTTCCTGCTAAAAATTCAGCGGCAACTAATGTTCCCCAACACATACCAACCGCAACTCTTATTCCTGTTAGTATTTCAGGCAAGGAGTTAGGAAATATGACATGTCTTAGAATTTGCCATCTAGAAGCGCCTAAAGAATGAGCTGCATGTATTTTTGATAATTGAGTACCAGAAGCCCCAGCTCTTGCAGAAATAATCATAATAGATAAAGATACCATAAATAATAAAAATACTTTTCCAACGTTATCAATTCCAAATACAGTAATTACTAATGGCGCCCAAGCAAGTGGAGGAACTGGTCTATATAATTCAATTATTGGATCAAAAAATCCTTTAGCAAATCTATTTAGACCCATAAATAAACCCAGAGGCACACCAAATATTATTCCAAAAAGTAAACCTAATAATACTCTTAAAAAAGAGTCCCATATATGACCTGTAGGGATAGGTATTTTGAAAGCTTCAAATTTGCCCGTGACAATATTAAAGACTTTACTTTTAAAGTTTGATTTTACAGTGCCATCCTCGCTGTGAATTGGGTATTTGCCTGGTACAATACCTGCTATCCAATCTGGGAGAATAAAACCAACTATTTTACTTACATCCATCATTTCGTACCAAATGAGTGGAATATTTTTAAATCCTATACTTGGTTTTAATAAAAGAGCAAATTTGTTTAAAGTATCGGAAGGCTTGGGTAACCATCTACCAGAGCCAGCCTCAAAACAAGCACGACCACTATATTCTATATTTCCAGAAGGAAACAAAAAAATATCTATTAATCTTAAATTTCCTTGCTCTTTTTTTTGAACCCGATCAAATTCTACAATTGATTGTTCCATAGCTTCAAGAGCTTTAGGTGGAAAAATACTAGCGTATTCAATTCTTCTTGCAATTTTAAGAATATCTTTTGCGAAAGTTGAGGCAACTTCCTGAGTCTCATCTAATTTTGATCTAAATTTTTTAATATTATCTTTTATTTCATTTATCTCAATCTTGTATTTAGGATTATGATTTTTTAACTTAAAAAACTCATCACTGACAAGGATTAATTCTTTTGAAGCTACATCAAATTTTAAACCTTTTTTTGATGCAGGGATGGCAGGAATTTCTGCTTCATTATCTAATGCAGTTCCTGATGCTCCCCATTCACCTTGATTTTTTAAAGCTTCTAATCTTTTATTTTTTTCTTCAAAAGTTTCGGACGCATAATTTATTTTTTGAAATTCTTCTGTTAAATTATTAATTTTACTAGTTATTTCATTAATTTTATTTTTAGTTTTGTTTTCTAAAAAAATTTCATTGGTTAATAATGGAATTGTATTTTTAGTTTTTGTAAGAAATTTTAAAAGTTTACTTTTATTTTGATCATTTAAATCTGATGAATTTTGAATTTTAATTTCATATTTTTTAATATTTTTACCTTCGAGTTTAATAATAGAAGTGCTCTTAAGCTCTCTTTCTTCTATTGGAAATAAATATTTTAATGAACGTAATGATTCGTTAACTTTTGCAACTTGACAAAGCTCATTAGCAGATTTTGGAAAAAAGGATTTTGCCATATCCCAAGAATAATAAAGCCATACCAACAATAGAAAGCTACTTCCAACAATAACCCAGTGAGTTCCTCCTTTGGCTCTTTCGGGATTTCCAAAAACAGTATCAACTTTTTCAGTTTTTATTAATCTTCTTCCATACAAAACACTGCCCACAACAGCAAAAATGGTTATAAATGTGATAATTCCAGTTAACATATTAAATATCTTTACCCATTATTTCTTCTTCCATGTCCCAAATCATGGTTAGGATTTCTTCTCTTTTACTAGCAAAATCTTCATTTTTTTTTATTTCTCTTAAATCTTCATTTAATCCCATAGAAGCAAAAGGCAGATTGTATTTTTTATGTATACGACCAGGTCTTGGAGCCATCACGTATAACCTTTCACCAAGAAGTAATGCCTCTTCAACAGAGTGAGTAATTAAAATTATTGTCTTTCCTGTTTCTTTCCAAATTTTTAAAACTAAAGACTGCATTTTTTCTCTAGTTAAAGCATCTAATGCACCCAAAGGTTCATCCATTAAAATTAAATCTGGATCATTAATTAAGCATCTTGCAAGAGCAACTCTTTGCTGCATCCCCCCAGATAATTGGTAAGTTGGAGTATTTCCAAATCCTTTTAATCCTACAATCTCAAGCCACTCTTCAACTTTTTTTGTTGTTTTAATAGGATCTTCTTTTTTCATCCTTAAGCCAAAGTTTACATTTTCAACAACAGTTAACCATTCAAACAAAGCACCTTGCTGAAAAACCATTCCTCTTTCAACACCAGGACTATTGATTTCTCTTCCACCTAAAACAATTGAACCAGAGGTAGGTCTAAGAAAGCCAGCTGCAATATTTAATAAAGTTGTTTTTCCACAACCTGAAGGACCAAGAACTGTTAAAAGTTCTCCCTTTTTAAGAGTAAAATTTAGATCTTTTAATGCGTGAACAATTTCGCCCTTCGGAGTTTTAAAAATCATGTTTAGATTTTGAGAAACTAAATCACTCATAAAAATAATATATTAAAATATTAACTAAAAAAATAGGCACCAATTAATTAAAATTGGCGCCTATTTTTATTTTATCTTTCCCTTTAAATTATAAAGGTAAAAAACTAGTATCCACAGATCCTCCTGGAGTTCCCATTCCTTTTAGGAACGCATCAAGATTACCACTTTCCATAGATTTTTTAGTTTCTGCAGGTGTTAGAAATTTAAATCCACCTATTGTATCTTTCATATCAGCAAGTTTCATTTCAGCATCTTTAGCTATGACATTAAGATCAGATTTACCTGCTCTGTATCTAGCATTAGCTTCATGAGATACTTCTATGAAAGTTCTAACCATTCCTGGGTTCTCTTTCATAAATTTTGTAGTAACAGATGTAATATCTATACCTAAGATGCCTGCATCACGTGCTTCTTGAACTGTTAAAAGTCTTGTACCAACAGTTAGTGCTGATTTTATAGAGTTGCCACCAAATAGACATGCCATAACAACATCACCTGCAACTATCGCAGCAGCTCCTTCTTCAGGATCCATTTGAATTATCTCCATTTTTTTACGATCAGCTCCTACAACTTTCATACTTTCATCAAAAACATACTCAGCCATAGTTCCTAGTGGAACTGCAACTTTTTTGCCTTCTAATTCAGAAGCATTAGCTTTTGTAATTCCAGATGCTTTAGATGTAACACAAGTTGTTCCACCCATTCCATATTCCATAGCAATATCTACAAGCTTTAAAGGCGCATTAGATTTAACTGCGTTTATGAATGGCACTAAACCTTGTGAATAAGAGATATCAATATCTCCTGCTAACATAGCATCCGTCATTGCTCCACCATTTGCGAAGTTAGTCCATTTAACTGGAACACCTAAAGCGTCGTCAAAAGTTTTTTTCACTTTATCTTCTTGGTTTGGAGTTGGCCATTCTAAGAAAAACGCTACTCTTACTTCATTAGCAGCTGAAAAAGCTGCTGACATACTTAAAGTTAGAGCAAGTATACTTCCTAGCAATAAACTTATTATTTTTTTCATTATTTCCCTCGTTAATTATTAAGCTTAATTGTGACATTTAAGATCAAATAATTTAACAAGTCAATTGGAGTCTAAGTAGACTAAATCATTCTTCCACCGTAGGTTGCAGGTCTTATCATGGACAATAATTAAATAGCTATAGCTTTGACAAAAATGATAATCTAAGTAGACAAGAAGGAAATTTTTCAAAAAAGTTTATGAGTAAAACAGGCGGCACAAATATTCCAAATTCTTTGCGGGAACATTGGATGCCTTTTACATCTAATAAAGATTTTAAAGAAAATCCTAGATTAATCACAGAAGCGAAAGGAATTTATTTAAAAGATCATCATGGAAGAACACATATAGATGCAAGCTCAGGATTATTTTGTAATCCGTTAGGTCATGCTAGAAAAGAAATTACAAATGCTGTTACCAAACAATTAGAACAGCTTGATTATGTTCAACCTTTCCAACAAGGTTTTGGAGGATCTTTTGAATTGGCTTCTAAAATTTCAAAACATACACCAGGTAATTTGAATAGAATCTTTTATACGATTTGTGGTTCTTCGGCGGTTGAAACAGCAATTAAAATTGTAATTGCGTATCACAAGGCAAAAGGTCAAGGTCAAAAATTTCGTTTTGTTGGAAGAGAACGTGCTTATCACGGTATGAACATTGGAGCTACATCCGTTGGAGGAATGATTAATAATGTTAAAACTTTTGCTAGTATTTTAATGCCAGGAGTTGTGCACATGCGACACACCCATCTCCCTGAACATAAATTTGTTAGAGGTCAGCCTGAAACAGGAGCTGAACTAGCTAATGATTTAGAACGCATAGCAACTAATTTTGGTGGAGAAAATATTGCAGCTTGTATTGTAGAACCAACCGCAGGATCAACTGGTACGTTGGTTCCACCGAAAGGATACTTAAACCGTTTGAGAGAAATTTGTGATAAACATAGAATTGTTTTAATTTTTGATGAAGTAATTACTGGATGGGGCAGAATGGGCTCAGCTTTTGCTTCACAAGAATTTGGAGTTACTCCTGATGTTATAACCATGGCAAAGGCAACTACCAATGGTGTCGTGCCAATGGGAGCGGTTGCTGTTAAAGAAGAAATTTATGATACCGTTATGGATGCCTCACCCGGAAGTGCAGTTGAATTGTTTCATGGTTATACGTATTCAGGTATTCCAATAGCCGTTGCAGCAGCGTTAGCAGTACAAGATATTTTTGAAAAAGAAGATACATTTAATAGAGCAAAAAAACTTTCTCCTTATTTTTTAGATGGCTTGTTTTCTTTAAAAGATCTTGATTGTGTAACTAATATTAGAGGTTATGGAATGATGGGTGGCATTGATCTTAAACCTGCTGATAAACCAGGGAAAGCGGGGTATACATGTTTCAAAAAATGTTATGAATCTGGAGTTAATTTTAAAGCAACAGGGGATTGTTTAATTATCGCTCCTCCTTTTATATGTGAAAAAAAACATATTGATGAAATTTTTGAGAAACTTCGGACTGGTATCAAAAATTACATGCAAAAATAATCATGCTTATTGGAGTTCCTAAAGAAATTAAACCACAAGAAACCAGAATAGGTTTAACTCCTGCTAGTATCAAAATTCTTACCTCGAAAGGACATAAAGTTTTAGTTGAAAATAACGGCGGGTTTGAAGCTGGTTTTTACAATTATCAATATGAGAAAGCGGGTGCTAAAATTGTTGATAAATCAGAAGATGTTTTTAATAATTCAGAAATAATCGTAAAAGTCAAAGAGCCATTAAGCAGTGAGATAGCAATGATTAGAGAAAATCAAATTATTTTTACGTACCTGCATCTGGCGGCTGCAAAAGAATTAACAGAGAGTTTGATAAAATCAAAATCAGTATGTATTGCTTATGAAACAGTTACCGACAATAATGGTAGATTACCACTTTTGGCCCCTATGAGCGCTGTGGCAGGGAGAATGTCAGTTCAAGCAGGAGCTCATTCCTTAGAAAAGACGCAAAAAGGCAGAGGACTATTATTGGGAGGAGCTCCCGGTGTAGATCCAGCAACAGTGATTATTCTTGGAGGAGGAGTTGTTGGAGAAAATGCCGCTTTGATTGCAACAGGAATGAAAGCAAAAGTATATATTGTAGATAAATCTTCTCAACGACTAGAAGAACTAAAGAAAATTTTTGGAGACACAATAATTCCAATACAAAGCGATAAAACTGATTTAAGGAAATTAATCTCAGAATGTGATCTTCTGATTGGTGGAGTGTTAATTCCAGGTGCTGAAGCTCCAAAGTTGGTGACGAAAGATATGTTAAAAATTATGAGAAGAGGTGCTGTTATTGTGGATGTCGCTATTGACCAAGGCGGTTGTGTAGAGACGAGCAAACCTACTACTCATGCTAACCCAACATATATTGTGGAAAATGTTGTTCATTATTGTGTAGCGAATATGCCAGGTGGAGTTCCAAGGACTTCGACTCTTGCTTTAAATAAAGCAACACTTCCTTATCTTGTTAAACTAGCTGATAAAGGTTACGAAAAAGCTCTTAAAGAAGACAAAAATTTTTTAGCAGGATTAAATATTTTTAAAGGTCAAGTAACACATAAAGCTGTAGCTGATGCCTTTGGACATAAATATGCTTCTCCTAGCGAAGCGTTAACAAATTAACTAATATATTTTAAATGGAAAAAGAGTTACCAAGAGGCGCTAAAGTTATAATTATTGGCGGAGGTATAGCTGGATGTTCTGCTGCTTATCATTTAGCTAAATTTGGATGGAAAGACACAATTTTATTTGAAAGAGATCAATTAACTTCAGGAACTACTTGGCATGCAGCTGGATTAGTAAGTCAATTAGGGCCTTCGGCAGCCGTTACCAAAATAAGAAAATATACAACAGATTTATATAAAGAATTGGAGAAAAAAACTGGTTTTTCTGCTGGTTTGAAGTTAAATGGCGCATTGTCCATTGCAACGACAAAAGGACGATGGCAGGAGTTACAAAGACAAGCAACCACAGCTCAATTGTTTGATGTATATGTAAAAGTATTAAACATTGATCAAATAAAAAAAATTTATCCAGTAATAAATGAAAAAGATATATTGGGTGGTATTTTTATGCCAGGAGACGGTCAAGCAGATCCAATTGGAGTTACTAATTTATTAGCTAAAGCAGCAAAAGAATTAGAAGTTCAAATATTTGAAAAAAGTCCTGTTGAAAAAATTATAGTTAAAAATGGAAGAGTTTCTGGAGTTAAAGTTAACAATCAAATAATCGAGTGCGAGTATTTAGTTTTGGCTACTGGAATGTGGTCAAGGCAAATAGGTGAAGATCTAGGAGTAAGTATACCTTTGTATCCAGCAGAACATTTTTATATTATTACAGAGCCAATAAAAGATTTACCTAAAGATTTACCAGTTCTAAGAGATTTTGATGATAGTTTATATTTAAAAGAAGATGCGGGTAAATTATTAGTTGGAATTTTTGAAGGAAAATCAATACCAGCTTTTAGTAAAACAAATAGAGTTCCTAACGATTTTTCATTTGGGGAATTTCCAGAGAATTTTGATCATTTTGAACCATATTTAGAAGCATCATTTAAAAGAGTACCACTTTTAGAAAAAGCAGGAATTAGGAAATTTTTTTCTGGACCAGAATCTTTTACTCCAGACACAAATACTTTATTAGGCGAAGTTCCAGAAATTAGGAACTTTTTTGTTTGCTGCGGATTTAACAGCATTGGAATTGGAAGTGGTGGTGGCGCTGGAAAAGTAACGGCTGAATGGATGATGAATGGTCATATTAATGAAGATTTATTTATATATGACATAAAAAGATTTCAAAAATTTCATTCTAAATTAAAATTTATTACAGAAAGAATAACTGAAACATTAGGGGATTTATATGGAATGCACTGGCCATATAAACAACATAAAACATCCAGAAATCAAAAACTGTTTCCCTATCATGAAGAATTAAAAAAAGCGGGAGCTTGTTTTGGAGTATCCTCAGGATATGAAAGACCATTGTGGTTTGCATTAAATAATAAAAAACCAGAATTTAAATATAATTATAATTATCAAAATTGGTATCCAGCTGTGGAATTTGAAACAAAAAATGCAAGAAAAAATGTAGGTTTGTTTGATCTTACAGCTTTTTCTAAATATGACTTAAAAGGACAAAAAACTCATATTGAGTTACAAAAAATTTGTACAGCAAACGTTAAAGATAAAATTGGAAAAACTACTTATACTCAAATGTTAAATAAAGACGGAGGAATAGAAGCAGATTTAACAGTTGTTTGCATGGATAAAAATTATTTCAGAATTATTACTTCTGCAGCAAACAGAGAACATGATAAATTTCACATATTAAAATATTTATCTAAAGAAGTAGAATTTAAAGATGTAACTGATGAAATAGCATGTCTTGGTGTATTTGGTCCAAAAAGTAGAAGTTTAATGTTAAAGTTGTCGGAGGATAATTTTTCTAATGAAAATTTTAAATTCGGCACAAGTAAAAAAATTACAATAAATAATAAAGAAATTTGGACCCAAAGACTATCGTATGTAGGCGAATTAGGTTTTGAACTTTATATTAAAATGAATGAAGCAAGAGAAATATATAATTTAATAGTCGAGAAAGGAAAGGAATTTAATCTTTCTAATTGTGGCATGTATGCAATGGATACAATGAGAATGGAAAAAGGATATTTGCATTGGGGTCATGATATTACACCTGAAGAAAATCAATATGAAGCTGGATTAGGTTTTGCAATTAGTTATAAAAAAAATGTAAATTTTATTGGTAAAGAGGCCCTTCTTAAAATCAAGAATCAAAAACCTAGAAAGAAACTTGCAATCTTTAGTCTAAAAGAAAACAAACCTGGATTTCCATTACTACTTCATGATGAGCCGATATTAAGTGATGGAAAAATTATTGGAAGAACAACATCAGGGAATTATTCGTTTAATTTTAAAAAAAATATGGCTTTTGGTTATATTAATTCAGGATTAAATCTAAATGGAAAAGATATAGAAATTGAAGTAGAAAAAATAAAATACAAAACCATTATAGAAGCCAAACCACTTCACGACCCCGACAACATCACTATAAAGAATTAAAATCGTCCTGAGTATCAAAACTTCTGGCTATGCCTTGATCGCCAATCTCTAAGTTTAATATTTTATCTTTATTTAATTCTAATATTTTTTTGGCCCCAACATCACCGCTGATATTTAAGACTTTTTCTTTCATTGAATTATCAAATAGGACGGGGTTTCCTTGTTGTCCTTTATAAGTGGGCACAATTATATCTTTTTGATTTCTAGATTGAATTAATTGATTGTAAATATCTGAATTAACCATAGGCATATCTCCTAAACATATAAAAAAGGCTTCAGTTTTTTCAGACAAATTATTTAAACCTGTTTTAATAGAAGAAGACATTCCACTTTCATAATCTTTATTAAAAATAAATTTTATTTTCTCATTCTTATCAATAAGCTTTTCAATGATTTCTTTTTGATGTCCAAGAACAACAATCAATTCGTTAATGGAACTAGCTAAAATGTTTTTTACTGTGAGTTTTATTAGAGAAATGCCTTGTATTTCTTTTGTTAATTTATTTTCACCATTCATTCTCTTTGATTGACCTGCGGCTAGTAAAATAGCTGAAATCATAATAAAAAGATTAATAATTTTTTCATTATTTATTGTAAACTTCAGAAACTAGTTGAGCAATAATTGATAAAGCAATTTCTGGTGCTGATTTTCCTCCAAGTTTGATTCCTATGGGACCAAAAATTTTATTGATTTGTTCATCAGCAAATCCAGCTTCTTTAAGTCGTGCGCATCTATTCGCATGAGTTTTTTTGCTTCCAAGAGCTCCTATGTAAAAAAAATTGTTTTTTAACGCATGCTGAAGGGCAGGGTCATCAATTTTTGGATCATGCGTTAAGGCTATTAAAGCAGTGTTTTGATCTGTTTTAATTTCTGTAAAAGCTTCTTTTGGCCACTTGTTGATTATCTTAATATCTGGAAATCTTTGTTCCGATGCAAAGTAACCTCTAGGATCAATGATTGAAATTTCAAAGTTTAAACTCTTTGCAAAATTAATCAAATATTGCGCAATATGAACGGCACCAACAATAATTACTTTGATTGGGCGAATGTAGATTTCAACGAATATATTTGAACCTTCTATAATTCCATTCTTTTTTTTATTGAAATGTGAATTAATTTTATCTTTATATTTTTCAAAATTTTTATCTAAAAGTTTATCCTTTTCAAAAATGTAACTTTCTCCATTATCAAGATTGGTAATAATAGCGAACTCGATCTTTTTATTTTTTTTTTCAATTATTTCTTTAAGCAAATGTTGTTTCATGAATTCTTTCTAAAATTCCATGGGAACTCAAACTCCATTGACCACATACCAAGCATATTTTTTTTGGCGAATTTTTCATCTTCAATAAATTTTTTTGAATATTTTCTATAGGCAAAGGCATAACCGCTTTTAACCAAAAAGCTCGATAGACTTTCTCCATTAATAAAACATTCTGCTAAAGTTCTTTTATAAGCATCTTTACCTTCTCTTATACATTTAGGAGTATCGTTACCTATCTTTTTAATAAGAATCTTCTTCGCTAAAATTCCACAGAATATTTTTTGTTCATTTTTGAAGCACATTTGTTTAATTTCCGGAGTATCTATTCCTGAAAATCTAATTTTCTCACCATTCAGTATAATTGTGTCTCCATCAATTACTTTTAGAGTATCAGCTCTAGTTTCTGAATTAAAACAAGTTAGTATAATTATAAATAGGTATAGTGATAGTTTTTTCATTAATTTATAAAAAAATGATAAATCAACAAACCAATAATCAATCCCTTAACAAAAGCAATCCAAGTTACGCCGTAATCAGAAACGTTTAACTTTTTTTTCCACCAATTTATTTGTTTTTTGTGCCAAGTAATAAATATACTCATAATATTTATCCATTAATTAATTTGTTCCAAAAAAATGGCAATTTCACCGCCGCAAGCTAAACCTACTTCCCAGGCACTTTCATTTGAAACTTTGAATTCTATTTTTTTAAATGGTTTCTTTTCTTTAATTAAACCCATGCATTCTCTAACTACAGTTGTTTCGACGCATCCACCTGACACGGATCCCGAAAAGTCACCTTTATCATTGATAATCATTCGACTTCCAACAGGTCTTGGTGACGAACCCCAAGTTTGAATTACAGTAGCTAAAACTACGTTTTGTTTTGCAGCGAGCCAGTCTTTGGCTTCGTCTAATATCTTTTCGTCAAATGAATTTTTCATTCGTTTCAGTTTAAATTAAAATTTGTTAAATTAGAACTTTTAGCAATTTGAAACTGCTTTTTTGGCCATTACTTTGATAATGTGAGCTCTATATTCAGCTGATGCGTGAATATCAGCATTAAATCCTTTGCTTGAAATATTTACGTTATCAATTGCTGAGGCTGAAAAATTGTTTGATAAAGCATCTTCAAGTTTTTTGCATCTAAACACACAGCTTTCTACACCGGTTACAGCAACTCTGATTTCTTTTTTTAATTTTGCAACATAAATACCTACTATGGCATATCTTGATGCAGGATTTGGAAATTTTGCGTAGCTTGATTTTTCTGGAACTTCAAATTCAACTGCTTCTATAAGTTCACCCCTTTTTAAATCCGTTTCAAACATCCCTTTGAAAAATTTATCTGCTTGAATTTTTCTTTTACTTGTATGAATTGTTGCATTTAAAGCTAGACAAGCAGAAGGGTAATCTGCAGCTGGATCATTATTTGCAATTGATCCACCAATAGTTCCTCTATTCCTCACTTGAGGATCTCCTATACCATCTGCTAGATCTGCAAGCGATGAAATTGATTTCCTTACTTCTTTAGAAGCAGCAACTTGTGCATGTGTAGTTGTAGCTCCAATTCGTAAAGATTTACTCGATATTTTAATACCTGAAAGAGCTTTAATTTTTTTTACATTAATAAGATCTGAATATGCAGCTAGTCTAAGTTTTAACGCCGGTAGAAGCGTCATGCCTCCAGCTAAAAAAGTTGTCCTACCTGAAACTAACTTAGTAGCTTCTTTTGTATTTGTTGCTGAACGATAATTAAAACTTTTCATATTTTTTCCCTATGCAGCAGCTTTCTTTGAAGCATTCTTTTTTAATTCTTTCCAAACTTTTTCAGCTGTTGCTGGCATTGAAACATCTGTTCCAATAGCATCTATAACTGCATTCATTACAGCCGGTGGCGCCGCAATAGCTCCAGCTTCTCCACAACCTTTTGCTCCCAATGGATTTGAAGTTGCAGGTGTTGTTGTATAGTCAACTTTAAATTGTGGAAAATTATCTGCTCTTGGCATTGTATAATCCATATAAGAAGCTGTTGTAAGTTGACCCGTTTCGTCGTAATGACCACTTTCATATAATGCTTGGCCTATTCCTTGCACCACTCCTCCATGAACTTGACCTTCAACAATCAAAGGATTGATAATTGTTCCAAAATCATCCACCGCAGTGTATTTGACTACTTTTGTTTCTCCCGTATCCTGATCCACTTCAACTTCACAAATATGTGTACCTGCTGGAAAAGAAAAATTAACAGGGTCATAGAATGAAGTTTCCTTTAAACCTGGTTCAACTCCTTCAGGGAGCGGTGACTTAATTTCACCAAACTGACCTGGCAAATAACATGCAAAAGCAATTTCTCCTATTGTTTTCTTTTTATTTGAATTTTTAACTATAAATTCTCCGGATTCGAAATCTACATCTTCGGGTTTTGCTTCTAACATGTGGGCGGCAACTTTTTTTCCCTTTTCCACAATTTTATCACACGCCTTAACAATTGCTGTTCCGCCTACTGCAAGCGATCTTGATCCATAAGTTCCCATTCCAAAAGGACCTTTATCAGTGTCTCCATGTATAATTTCAATATTTTCTATTGGGATACCAAGTTTATCACCAACTATTTGGGCAAATGTTGTATCGTGTCCTTGTCCATGACTGTGAGTTCCTGTAAAAACTGAAACATTTCCAGTAGCGTTAAATCTTACTTCAGCTGACTCCCACAAACCAACACCAGCTCCAATCGACATTACAACTGCAGAAGGCGCAATTCCACATGCTTCCAAATATGTTGAAAAACCTATACCTCTATATTTTCCTTTTGATTCAGACTCTGATCTTCTATTTTTAAAGTTTTTATAGTCAGAGAGTTCTAAAGCTTTTTCTAAGTGTGCACTATAGTCACCCGAGTCAATATTGTGAACTAAACATTGTTGGTGTGGAAACTTACTGATAAAATTTTTCTTTCTGAATTCAGCTTGATCCACTCCAATTTCTTTAGCAGCCTCGGTGATAATTCTTTCAATTAAAAAAGTTGCTTCTGGCCTACCAGCTCCTCTATACGCATCAACAGGAGCTGTATTTGTGAAAACAGCTTTGACATTACAAAAAGCTACAGGAATATTGTAAAGTCCTAAAATTAAAGGAGTATATAAATATGTTGGAGTTGCCGTAGCAAAAAGGGAAGCATAAGCCCCTAGATTTGCAATTGTATCAACTTTTAGGCCAGTTATTATCCCATTATTTTTAACAGCTAATTCAGCATGAGTGACGTGATCTCTTCCATGGCAATCTGATAAAAAAGACTCTCTTCTTTCAGCAACCCATTTTACCGGTCTTTCAATTTTTTTGGCAGCCCATGCAACAACTACGTCTTCGGCATATGGATAAATTTTTGAACCAAAACCTCCACCCACATCTGGAGCCACCACTCTAAATTTATGTTCCGGCGCAATTGCATTAAATGCTGACAAGACTAATCTGGTTAAATGTGGATTTTGGCTAGTCGTATATAAAGTTAATTGTTCTGACGATGGATTATAATCTCCTATAGAAGCTCTCGGTTCCATCGCATTTGGTATTAACCTATTGTTTATTAAATCAAGTTTAATTATTTTGTCAGCAGATGACAAAGCTTCATCAGTTTTTCCTTTATCTCCTATACCAAAATCAAAACATAAATTTCTGTCAATTCCCTCATGAATAACTTCGGAATTCATTGCATCACCAGTATTTACAACAGCCTTTAAAACTTTATAATTAACATCAACTAAATCGGCCGCATTTTTAGATTGTTCAAGTGTTTCAGCAATAACAATTGCCACATGATCACCTACATAATTTACACAATCTTTTGCTAGAGGTGGATGAGGTGGAACTTTCATATCTTTTCCATCTTGACTCACAATTTTCCAACCAGCAATTAATCCGCCAATTTTATCTTTTGCTAAATCATTTCCAGTTAGTATTCTTACTACTCCTGGTGCTTTTAAAGCTTTTGATATATCAATCTTATTAATTTTTGCTCTAGCATGCGGGGAACGAACAAAATATGCATATGTTTGGCGAGCAAGATTAATATCTGCAGTGTATCTACCTTTACCGGTAAGAAATTTTTTATCTTCTTTTCTCTCTACTTTTGAACCAATTAAACTTGCCATAACATTTTTTCCTTACATTTTTGAAGCAGCTTCTTTTATAGCAGCCACAATACCTTGATATCCAGTGCAACGACAAATATTGCCTACCAGCCAATCTCTTATTTCTTGTTCACTTGGATTTTTGTTTTTTCTCAGTAGATCAATGGTACTCATCACCATGCCAGGTGTGCAGAAACCACATTGCAAACCATGATGTTTTTTAAAAGCTTCTTGCATGGGATGCAATTCTCCATTATTGGCAAGTCCCTCGATTGTAGTTATTTCACTACCATCACAATCGGCCACCAAGGTTGTACAACTTTTTACTGAATTTCCATCTAAATGAACTACACACGCACCACACTGAGAGGTGTCACAACCTATGTGAGTTCCTGTTAAAGCTAGTTCGTCTCTTAAAAAATCTGATAGTAAAGTTGTACCGGATATTTCTTTTGATATTCTTTTTCCGTTAACCTTTATTTTTATCATTGCCATTATTATCCCCCTTAATAAATAATATCGGCTTATTAGTTAATTAAAACTTAATAAAAGGAATACTTCAACCAGAATTTAACGTGAAACAAAATAAAAAATTGCAACTAAGAGTAGAATTAAAATAATCAATGCATAGTAAAAGTACTTACTTAAAAAATTAGATTTAAGTTCCGCTACTCTTTTTTCTTCTACAATTTCGCCAGTATCTTTTCTCTCTCTTTTTATTGGAGCAACTAAATCTGAAAAACGTCCAAAAAAATAATCTGACATTTTCTTAGCAACTCCATTTATCAGTCTTGATCCCAGTTGAGCGATTTTTCCTCCTACGTTAACATTTACTTTATAGCTCAGAATAGTTGATCCATTTTCCTCTGTAAGATTTATATCTGCGCTTCCATTTGCAAAACCTACCGATGATTTACCTTCACCAGATAGAGTGCAACTCTGATTTTCTTGGATATTTGACAAGGTAATTGCGCCGGAAAAAGTTGCATTTATGGGACCAATTTGGTTTGTTGCTACAGCGTTAAAAACAGTATCGCTTTCTTTATCAAACGACTCACATCCCGGAATGCATTGTTTTAAAATATTCGGATTGTTAAGTGCTTGCCATACAATCTTTTTTTTTATGTTTAGTTTGTAGGTGCCTGTGAGTTTCATAATTTAAATAAAATAGTATATAATAAATTTTATTATGGATGACACTACAAAAAAAGAATTACAATCCGCCACTTTTGAAAGATTAATACACCATTTAAGGGAGAGAAAAGATGTTCAAAATATTGATCTAATGAATTTAGCAGGCTTCTGTAGAAACTGTTTATCTAAATGGTATCGCGAAGAAGCCAAAAAAAAAGGATTTGAAATATCGGATCTGAATGCCAGAGAGCATATTTATGGCATGCCTTACGATGAGTGGAAAAAAAAGTATCAGAAATAATTATTTTTCTTTAAGTCTTGGAAATAACTCTACGAAATTGCAAGGTTTGTGATTAATATCGAGTTGGTATTTTAAAATTCCATTCCAAGCATCAGTCACACCACCCGAAGAACCTGGTAAGGCAAATATATACTTTCCATTTGCTAATACCGCGCAGGCACGTGATTGCATGGCCGAGGTTCCAACTGTTTTGTAACTCAATTCTCTAAATAATTCTCCAAAACCAGGGATTTCCTTATCTGCAATATCTTTTATTGCTTCAGGAGTAATATCTCGACCAGTTAAACCCGTTCCTCCAGTAGTGATTATTACATCAAGTTCTTTCCTTTTTAACCAGTCTAACAAAATCTTTTTTATTTCTTTTTTTTCATCCTTTACAATTTTTCTATCGATCAGGTTATGTTTTTGCTCTTCTATTTTTTTAACTAAAATTGCTCCTGATTTGTCTGTATCAATAGTTCTAGTGTCTGTTACAGTTAAAAGTGCTATGTTTACTTGCATAATTAAATTGTAGAATAAATAACGATGTTGTTATTAGCAATATTATTTTTTGTTACAGCTACAATATATTCCAGCGTTGGTTTTGGTGGTGGGTCTACCTATTTAGCTTTGCTTTTAATTTGGGGTATTCCTTACTTTATTTTTCCTGTAATCGCATTATCATGTAATATTATCGTCGTATCAGGCAACTGCTTTAATTATATTAGAGCAGGAAACTTAAATCTTAGACTTTTAATTCCGTATTTAATTGGCTCCATACCATTAGCTTATATTGGTGGATCTTTACCCATAGAAAAACGATTATTTGAAATCTTATTGTTATTGGTTTTGGCAGTAGCCGGGACCTTACTTTTATTCAATTTTAAATCTTATGATGTTAGAGAAGAAAGTTACCAAAAAATACCTACACTAGTTTCTATCTTAATCGGAGCAGCACTTGGATTTATTTCAGGTATTGTAGGAATAGGTGGAGGGATTTTTTTAAGTCCTATACTTTTTTTAATAAGGGCGGGTAAACCTAAACATATTATAACCACCACCTCGTTATTTATCTTAATTAATTCTATTTCTGGTATTATTGGACAGTTAACAAAAAATGCTGTTTTGCTAGAAATGTCGAATTATTGGTATTTACTGGTTATTGTTTTAATAGGAGGACAAATCGGTAATTTTTTAAATTTAAAAATATTTCCAACTCGAATTTTAGCTTTAGTAACAGCCCTCCTTGTATTTTTTGTTGCCATTAGAATGGGAATTCGATTAATTGGAATCTTTTAAAGATTTAAGCTATAAAAATAAACCAAATCTTGATTAGCAAGTGATTATGGTTGATAGAAAGATAAAGATTTTATTTTTAATAATCTGTACATTGCAGATTTTTTATATATTCCATTTTAGAAGCGGTTTTAGGTACGATGTAATAAAAAATCCATTCAAGGAAAATTCTGGAATTGTTTATGCACTTTCTCCTAAAGTTATTGAGTCAAAAGATCTTTTAAAGAAGCATAAGGCAATTGATTTTGATTTAAGCCCAAGCCTTAAAATAGAAACTTATTTCTACCAAAGATCTATAGAATTTAATTATCCAATTAGAATAAATGAAAATTCAAAACTTATTTTTTTCTCTTCTGAAGAAGATATTCCTAATACCTGCAAATTAATAGAAACTGGTAAATATTTGAAATTAACTAATTGCTGATATGATACGCAATAATTTTCATGAAAAAATAGCTTTAATTTTAAGTTTTTTAATACTAAATAATTATTTGTTTTTAAGCTTAAATTTTTCTCAGTTACTGATAAAAATAAATTTTTTAATTTTTTTAGTTATTGTTTTTATATTCTATTTTCAAAATTTTTTAAGCAATCCTTTTTTAAAAATATTTTTTTTGCTTATTGTATTTATTTCTTTAGGAACCCCAACATTTGAATGGGATCCTAGAAGCATATGGCTTTTTCATGCAAAAAGAATATTTTATGATAAATCTATTTTTTCAGTGTTGGATAATTATGCTGAATTCAGTCACAATGCTTATCCTACATTAGCACCTGCGTTTGCTTCGTCATTAGCAGTTTTGATTGGTTATTGGAATGAGGTTTTTCCAAAACTTTCCTTTTCACTAATGTTTCTTCCGCCTTTTATTTTAATTTATTCATTTCTAAAAAATACTCAGTATCTAATTTTTTTATCAATAGTTTTTTTCATAATTGGTAAATATTTATTTAATGGTTGGGTTGATGGTCTTGTGGCAATATATTTTGGTTCAAGCGCACTTTTAATGTATATCATTATTATTACTGATACTGATTTTTACAAAAAAAAATTATTTTTTTATCTTATAGCTTTTTGTTTTTTTACATCTCTTACTCTTATCAAAAATGAGGGTATTGCATTGCTGTTGATATTATTTGTCACAGCTTTTTTAATGAAATTATATAAAAGTGAATTAAGAAAGGATGTTTCTAAATTATTTTATTTATCCATTTCATTTTTGCCAATAATTCTTTGGAAGTTTTTTTGTTATTCCAAAGGCATAGGTTACAACGATTATATTAATGAGAATATTTTATTTTATTTACTACCCAGGCTTGATGATTTAGAGAATTATAAACTTATTTCATATTTTTTACTTTTAAACGAAAAATTTATAATTGCTTTATTATTCTTTTTAATATCCTTTTGGGTAAAGTGGAATAAAGAACTATTTAATTTTATTTTTCTTGTTTTCATAATGTATATTCTTATTTTATTTTTTATTTTTCTTTCAACGCCGTACGATCTTTATTGGCAGTTAGACTCTACGGCCGCAAGAGTAGTAAAAACTTTAAGTTTTTTATTTGCTTTTTTTGGATTATATAATTTGAGTTATCAAAAAATGGGACATTAACTCTTTTACAAAATCCTTCCACGAAATATTTGATAGAGAACTAGAAAAAAATGGTAGGCTTTAATTTTTTTTCCTTCGGAGTAATTTCTACCGTTATAACTTATTGGCACCTCGTAAAATTTTTTTCCTTTTTTTATTACCTTGCATAAAATTTCGGCATGTTGATCAAATCCTTCAGTCTTTAATTCATTCGCATCAAGTAAATTTTTTTTAAATGCAAAATAGCATGAATATATATCGGTAAATGTAGTGTTGTATAAAAGGTTAAAAATAAATGTTAGAAATTTATTAGCAATTTTATTTAGTATGTTGTGAGAACGAGTGTAATTTGAATATACAAATCTTGAACCTATAATTCCATCTGCATTAAGATCTACAAAAACTTTTTCAAATTTTTTAAAATCTATCGGGTCATATTCAAAATCAGCATCTTGAAAAATTATATATGTTCCCGAAGCATTGAGTATTCCTTTTTTTACTGAAAATCCTTTTCCTTTATTAGTTTCATTAATTAAGAGTTTATTAAAGAGATGTTTTTTGTTTTCTAATAATTTTCTTGATTGATCAGTAGATCCATCATCTATTACCACAACTTCGTATTCAAATAGATTCGACGAGTTATTTTTAATTTTTTCTAGAACTTTAATAATTGTTTTTTCCTCGTTGTATACTGGAATTATAATGCTTAATATCATTTAAATAATTTTTTTCATAATTTATTGTTTACAAGCAAATTTAAGTAGTTTTACAAAAAATTATGATCTATTTATATAAAAAAATGAAAAAAAAAGTTTTAATAATTTTCAAATATCAGCGCCACCATTGGAACATACCCATAGTTAACAAATTTTCAAATTATTATGACACAGAACATTTATATATTAACGATTATAAAAATAAGAATTTTTCAGAAATAGTTAACGAACTCAATGAGCTAATAAAATCAAAAAATATTGAGATTGTAGTTTTTGATGTTGATTATTTTAGATTTATAAATTTCTTTTTTATTGAAAAAATTAATTGCAAAAAAAAAATACTAATTACTGGAGATGATTTTGAACTTCATGAAATGAACTCGATAACAGCTAGCGCTTGTGATTTGGTGTTAAGTCATGACCCATTATCTGTATTAAAATATAAAGAAAAGGGATATGAAGCACATAGCGTGGATTTTGAAAATGGTAAAATAAATAAAAATAATAATAAAAATAAAGAAATCGACGTACTTTTTTTTGGAGCTTTAAGTCCTGATAGAAAAGAATTTTTAGATTATATTGTTAAAGAAGGAATATTTTTGAAAAATGTTGGTCATGAAGAGGCCGCTGTCGGATTGCCAGAGGATGAATTATTAAAATTCATTTCAAAATCCAAAATTATTTTAAACCTATCTAAATCAAGATCTGATTCTGTAAGAAATTTTTCTTCAGCTGATATATACAGCTTCTATTATCAGTTTAAAGGAAGAATAATTGTAGCAGGTTTAAATGGAGTGGCTTGTGTGTCAGAGTATTCGCCTGGCCAGGAATTGATTTTTGCTGAAGATGAAATTCCAACTTTTTTTACAAAAGAAGAATGTGTAAAAATTTTAAAAAAACTGCTTGGAAACAACGAATTATTGGAAAAATATACAAACAAATTTACTTTAAAAGTATGCAACCTATATGAAGATAAAAAAAATTTTGAACCTGTTTATAAAATAATAGAAAAATTAAATCATAGAAGAGTAAAATTAATAAAATTTCCTTATTGGTACTTAAGAATTGCGAGTAAACAAATAATATTGAAAAATATTAAATTATCAAACCTAATAAAATCAGCATTTCAAATTAATGTAATAATGAAAATAATCAAAAATTCAAATTTGTTAATAAAATTATCAATTTTATTTGAATCTATTATAAACTCTTTGTGGTATTCATTTATTTTTACAATCAAACCGAAGAAATGACATGAGAGAGGAAAAATTGGGGAAATTTATAACATAGGTGGTAATAAAATAATATCAGTGGGTGAGTACTTAAAAGAGCTATGTAAAAAGGGTAGAGCATCTTGGTGGAAATAAAGCACTCCATCATCTTGTTATCAGAAAAAAGATAGAATATTGCTAATGTTAATTATCTTTTCATCGTATATAAACAGTTTTATAATCAAATAATGAAACTGCTTTCTGTTGTTTTCTCTTTTCGTAATGAAGAAAAAAATATCAATGAATTGATCAAGAGAGTTACTGCAATTTTAAATAAATTGGATGATTGGAATTATGAATTAATTTTTGTTAATGATTCTTCTAATGACGATTCTGAAAAAATTTTAATTGAATTACAAAAAAAACACCCTATTACGGTAGTAAACTTTTCTAGAAAATTTGGTATTGGTCCTGGCATTTTGGCTGGCTTTGTAACGGCAAAAGGAGATGCTTTGGTATACATGGACTCTGATTTACAGGATCCTCCAGAGTTAATTCCAAATTTAATTTCCAAATTTGAGGAAGGAACTGATGTTGTTCATACCAAAAGAACAAAACGTTTAGGTGAAAGTATGCTTAGAATGTTTATGACTAATATTGCATATCGATTGATCAATATTACATCAAATATTTCAATGCCTATACAAGCTGGTGATTTTAAATTGTTATCAAGAAGAGCTATTGATCATATCAATAATTTAAAAGAGTATAACCCTTACGTAAGAGGTTTAACCGTTTGGATAGGTTTTAAGCAAGAAACAGTTGATTATGTGAGACATGAACGATCTGGAGGAAAAACAAAACAAGCTTTTTTTTCAGGTAATTTATTAGCAGGACCTTGGGCAGAATTTACTAGAGGAATCACAGGATTTTCAATTGGCCCTTTATTTTTTGGAGTCTTTGTTGGTGTTTTAGCGATAATTTTTTCTATTATTTTAATTGTTTACGCATTAATTGATAAATATTATGGTAACGCTGTTTTGGGAACGACAGGTATTCTAATTGCTATTTCCTTCTTTTCAGGAATAATTTTAAGTACAGTAGGTATTATTGGAATTTACATAGCAAGAATTTACGAACAAATACAAGGTAGACCAAGGTATATTATTAAAAATATTGTGAGGCCAAAATAATAAAGTTAATCTTATATAAAAAATATAACGACTTTAAAAATAAATGAAAAGTAATTTCCTAAATGATTGCTGTTTTTTGATTTCTTCAAGCGCAAAGCAATCTTATCAAAAACTTTCTGAAACCTATTCAGCTATTGAACCGCCTACATGGGCACTCTTATTAGCACAATCGTGCAGGTCTATAGGCTATAAAGTTTCAATAATTGATGCTAATGCAGAACGTCTTTCGGATAGTGAAATTTTATCTAGAATAGAAAAACAAAAACCCAAGGTTATTTGTTTTGTTGTTTATGGAAATAATGTAAATGCAGGTACCGCCAGTATGAGTGGAGCTGTACAACTTGCAAATTTCTTAAAAAAAGAAAATGTCAAACCAAAAATTTCATTTATTGGCTCACATGTGCAAGCTTTACCAATTGATACTTTAAAAAAAGAAAAAAGCATCGACTTCGTTTTCACAAATGAAGGTGTTTATTCTTTAAGAAATTTATTAAAGTTAGATATTATTTCTAACGAAAATTTGAAAAACATAAAAGGTATAGCCTATAGAAATGGTAATAAAATTAAGATGAATTTACCTGAAAAAGTTGTTCCAAATGAAAGAATGGATATCGATCTTCCTGGATATGCTTGGGATTTGTTACCATATAAAAACAAACCTCTTGATTTGTATAGATCTCCAATGTGGCATGCTGAATACGATCATAATAAAAGAAGTCCTTATGCAAGTTTGCAAACTAGTCTTGGGTGTGTTTTTGGTTGTAATTTTTGCATGATTAACATGATAAATAGAAATGATAATGAAGAAATTGGTGTAGCAGGAAATTATAGTAATATGAGATTTTGGTCACCAAAATT
>Ga0066858_10000115_pt1 | contig 25231 bp, 26 predicted proteins | sample ETNtaG_29_FD_65603 | JGI IMG/M metagenome (GOLD analysis project Ga0066858, IMG submission 65603) | Marine microbial and viral communities from oxygen minimum zone, Eastern Pacific Ocean - ETNP201406SV201 | ecosystem: Environmental > Aquatic > Marine > Oceanic | place: Pacific Ocean: Eastern...
CCAAATATTGCTTCACCACCAAACCAATGATATCCAACCAATCTTTTTATGGACAATCCTTGATGAGAGATAAGATCTGGCATTGATTGTCCAAAAATTGAAAACAATAAAAAAATTAAAGCTATTGCTACTAAGGGAATTCCAATCGCTCTTCGAGTAGCCTCCAAAAGTAAGATGATGCCTAGTGATCCTAAAATAACTTCATAAGGTATTTTAAAATTAAAAAATTCTAAGTGAGCTAAAATTCCTTGGCGATGAACCAAACCCTCATAACTAAAGAAAATATAAAGTGTTGCAATTAAACCTATAGCAGCAAAAAAATAATCATATATAGATATTGGCTCACTCTTCTTTGATTTAAATGATGGATAAGCAAGAAAACATAAAGTTAAACCAAATGCTAAATGCAGTGACCTTGCGGGAACATCGATAATTTTACCAAAATCAAGTATAAAAGGTAGCGGAGATGCATACCAAAGTTGGAATAAAGACCAGGCGATTGCTATAATAGCTACAAGTTTTAAATTCCAGTTTTTAAGTTTTCTTTTTGAGCCCCCTTCTTCATCAAATTTTTCAAAAAAATTTGTTTTCTTTTCTGACTCATTCACAAAACTCATCTTAGGACAATAAAAAAAAAGGCCCAGTTAATCAACTGGGCCTTTTTAAATCTTAGCTTACATTAAGCCTGCTTCTTTATAGTATTTTATTGCCCCAGGATGTAATGGTGCAGATAAACCATCTACGATCATTTTCTTTGGATCAAGATTAGCGAATGCTGGGTGTTGCTTTCTAAAATCATCAAGATTTTCAAAAACAGCTCTAACAACCGCATAGACTAGATCTTCTGATACATCCGCGCTTGTTACGAATGAAGCCATTACACCAAAAGTCGTTACATCTTTTTTAGATGTTTTATAAGTTCCTTTTGGAATTGTTGCCCATGCATAAAATGGATTATTAGCAACTAATTTTTTTATCGGATCTGTTTGCAAGTCAATTATAAATGCTCCACATCCGTCCGTAGATTGTGCTACTCCTGAATTAGGAACTCCAACAGTATAACCGAATGCATCAATTTTTTTATCGCAAAGAGCTCCAGATTGTTCTGATGAAGTGAGTTCAGATGTTCCTCCAAAAAAACCTGTATCAACTCCATGAGCTTCCATGATAACTTCAAATGTTCCTCTTTGACCAGAACCCGGGTTACCAATATTTACCTTTTTACCCTTTAAAGAATTCCAATCTTTTATTTTTGAACCCTTACGAGCAATAATATGGAATGGTTCTGGGTGAGCAGAAAATACCGCTCTTAATCCATCAAAAGGTTTAACCTTATCTGGTTTTGAACCATTATATGCATGATATTGCCAATCAGACTGCGCTACACCAAATTGTAGTTCGCCTTCCATGATTTGACCTATATTGTAAGTAGATCCTCCTGTTGAAGGAGCTGAACATCGGTAAGCTTTATCTGTGCCTTTTTTTCTTCCATGTTCTGCTGATTGAATTTTTGCAACCATTTTACAAACGGCATTACCTACTTGGAAATAAACTCCTGTAGGTCCACCCGTTCCTATTGAAAAGAACTCAGCTGATTTTGCTACTGTCGCCAATGGCGCAGAGAAAGCAAACATCATTAGTGCCCCTGCAATAGCAGAAATAAATTTTCTCATTTTTTTTCCTCCTGTTTTTTTTTATTTTTACACACCAATGACTTAAGAATATCAATTTTGAAATGAATCTAAAGTGAATTTGACCATTTTTTAAGTATTGATACGCCTTCAACTATATTTGGTGCATATTTTTTTAAATCAGCATTATCTAGTTTTTTACTACCTAAAGTATTATTTAAAAAATTAACCCCATCAAAATCAGTATAGCTCAATCTTGCAAGCATTTTATTACTATCCAATCCAAAATCACTACCCGGTAGTAGAGCTACGTCTGTTTTATTTAAAATATCCGTACACATTTCTGAGGAAGATAAAAATTTAGCATTGGTGAATTCTGGAAATAAATAAAATCCCCCCTCGGGTTTTATAATATTTATTACATTAGATTTTAAATTTTCATAAACATAGTTACCTACAAAAGATAATATTTTATTTATATTAGTTAAATAAGTTGAATGGTCACCTGTGTATGCCTCTACTGCAGCATATTGAATTGGTGCACTCACAGAAGTAAAGGACTCGCTACATAATATTTTTAAACTATTTTTTAACTCTTTTAATTGACTAGGGAAGGCAAAAAAACCTAGTCTCCATCCTCCTGCTCCACACCACTTACTTAATCCTGTACTAACAATAGTGCCTTCGGGATAGAAATTAGAAATAGATCTATATTGATTATTAAAAGTTAGCCGAGAATATATCTCATCAGAAAGTATGATTAGTTTATATTTTTTTGCAACTTCTGCGATTTCTTGTAAATTTTTGCAAATCACACCAGAAGGATTATTTGGCGAATTTATAAAAAGCAATAGATTTTTATTTTTTATACTTTTAATTTTATTTTCTAGTTGTTCCGCAGTTGGAAACCAATTGGAACTGCTTGTAGTTTGAATCCAATGAACTTTATTTTTAGCAATAAGCGCTTGAGGTTGATATGATACCCAACTGGGAGCTGGAAGTAAAACTTCTCCTTCAAAAGCAATTTGTGTTAAAAACATTAGTTCCTTCGTTCCTGGGCCAATTATGATATCGTCAGATTTGAAATTATTATTATTTTTATTTAAATAATTTGCTATTGCTGATCTTAATTCCTCCAGACCCTGCATGGGTAAATAGGTATTTTTATTTGCATTACTTTTTAGTGTTGAAATTATGGATTCGGGGACGGAAAAAGGAGATTGGCCGAATCCAAATTTGTAAATTTTTTTTCCATTTTTTTGTAGTCTTTTAGACTCTTCGTTTATTGCTAGAGTTGCCGAAGGTTTTAATTGACTTATTTGATCTTTAATAATTTTATTCATTTAATTCTTTAATATTTTTAAATTGTTTCAAACTATCTGGATTGGCTAATACTTCCAAGTTTTTTATTGTCTCGCCTTCAACTGTTTGTTTAACAGCTAACTCTACAAGTTTTCCATTTTTTGTTTTAGGAATTTCAAAAATGGAGATTATTTTTGAAGGCACGTGCCTTGGTGAAACTTTAGATTTAATTTCCTTTTTAATTTTTTCTATAATTTTTTCATTTAAATTATAACTCTTATTAAGAACTACAAATAAGATTATTCTAACATCATTATTCCAAGACTGACCAATAACAATTGATTCTTGTATTTCTTTAAATTTTTCAACCACATTATATATCTCGGCCGTACCTAATCTTACGCCTCCAGGATTAAGTGTTGTATCTGATCTGCCATATATAATAAATCCTCCATTATCTGTTATTTTTGCAAAATCGCCATGATGCCAAATATTTTTATACTTTTCAAAATATGAAGAATTATATTTTTTATCTCCGTCGTCGTTCCAAAATTTAACTGGCATTGAAGGAAACGGTTTTTTACAAACCAATTCACCTTTTGTGTTTTTTATTGAAAAACCTTTTTCATCAAATATATCTACATCCATACCTAGTCCTCTATTTTGAATCTCTCCAACGTGGACTGGCTGAAACAAATTTCCCAAAATAAAGCAAGATACAATATCAGTACCTCCTGAAATAGAAGCTAAGTGAACATCTTTTTTAATATTATTGTAAACATATCTAAATCCATCTTTGGATAATGGGGAGCCGGTTGAACAAATGGTCCTTAATTTTGAAAGATCGTGATTATTTTTTGGTACCACGCCGTTATTGTTAAGTGCTTCAATATATTTAGCACTTACACCAAAAAATGTTGCCTTTTCTTCGCTTACAAATTTAAATAGTAAATCATCCTTTTTGTACATCGGAAAACCATCAAACAGTAAAATTGTTGCTTCTGATGAAAGAGCACCAACAAGCCAGTTCCACATCATCCATCCGCAAGTAGTAAAATAAAATATACGATCATTCTTTTTTACATCAGAATGTATTTGTAATTCTTTATTATGCTGAAGTAAAACTCCTCCTGTTCCATGACAAATACATTTTGGTTTACCTGTTGTACCGCTCGAATAAAGAATTGTTAAGGGATCGTTAAAATTTGACATTACATATTGAATTTTATTTTTTTTTTTTAAAACAATTAATTTATTCCAATCATATGTATCGATTTTAATATTGGTTTTTTCTTCAATTTGAGTTCCTGGATAAGACACTACTACAACTTTGTTAAGTGAAGGTACTTTGTTAAGAATTTCTGGTAATCTTTCTAAAATGCTGATTTTTTTTCCATTGTAAAAATATTTGTCTCCAATAAATAATATTTTTGGATTAATTTGTGAAAATCTATTTATAACCCCAACTGTTCCAAAATCAGGCGAGCAGGCAGACCATATCGCTCCTACAACTGATGTACTAATATATGCGGTTACAGTTTCAGGTATATTTGGAAGATATGCTGCTACTCGATCACCTTTTTTTATTCCACAAGATTTCATCCAGTTTGAAATTTGAGCAACATTCGAATTTAAGTCTTTCCAGGATAAAACAGCTTTATATTCATTTTCACTTTTAAATATAATTGCTGGTTCTGCATTATTTTTTTTTAAAAGATTCTCAGCATAACTTAGTTTAGTATCAGGAAAAAATTTATTTTTAAAAAAAATATCAGATTTCTGTAATAAAATATTTCCTAAATCACCCTTTACTTTTGTAAAATCCCAAATTGATTTCCAGAAAATCTTTGGATTATCTATTGACCATTTCCAAATTTTATTAAAATCATTACCTGAATTAATATTATAATTCTGTTTAATAAAATTAGAATATTGAGCCAAATTTGTTTTATTTAACTTTTCCTTACTAATTTTCCAAAGATAGCTTTTCATAAATCTATTATGTCAAAAAAATTTAATATTGAATTCTTTAAAATTGTGCTAAACTTTACTTCCAATTATTTAAAAGGAGAACTTTCAACAGAGTGATTCGGTCACATTTTAATCATCTTTTGTTCCTAGTAAAAATCAAAATATAGTGTGCCGATAGAAATTAAACACAATTTATGGAAAACAACTTAAAAAGAATTACTGCTGTTTTGGGACCTACTAATACTGGTAAAACTCATTTAGCTGTTGAAACAATGCTAGAATATGAAAGTGGAATTATTGGCTTCCCTCTAAGATTGTTAGCTAGAGAAATTTTTGACAAGTGTGTAAATAAAATTGGAACAGAAAAAGTAGCTCTCATTACAGGAGAAGAGAAAATAATTCCAAAATCACCAAAATATTATATTTGTACTGTGGAATCTATGCCTCAGAATATGATGGTAGATTTTGTTGCAGTTGACGAAATACAGATGTGCACTGATCACGAAAGAGGTCATATTTTTACTGACAGATTATTAAATGCAAGAGGTGAGAAACTTACAATGCTTCTTGGTTCACACGTTATGAAACAGGTGATTATATCTTTAATTGATAACGTTGAATTTGTTAATAGGGAACGGTACTCAAAGCTAACTTACAGTGGTTACAAAAAAATATCTCGCTTAAGCCCAAAAACAGCTTTGATTGCTTTCTCTGTTGACGAAATTTATGCTTTAGCAGAATTGGTAAGAAGACAAAAAGGTGGAGCAGCAGTCATTATGGGATCTTTGAGCCCAAGAACAAGAAATTCTCAGGTAGAACTGTATCAATCTGGAGATGCAAATTTCCTTGTAGCAACCGATGCCATTGGAATGGGAATTAACATGAATATTGATAATGTAAGCTTCAGTAATTTAAAAAAATTTGATGGGAAAAATATAAGACGTTTAACTCTAAGTGAAATTTCTCAAATCGCGGGAAGGGCCGGTAGACACATTAATGACGGACATTTTGGAATAACGGGTCAGTGTGAAAACTTATCTTCTGATGAAATTGAAAAACTAGAAAAACATGAACTTAGTGAAATTAATGTAATTTTTTGGAGAAATTCTGAACTCAATTTTGAAAGTTTAGACAATCTAATCCATTCATTAGAAAAAAAACCTAATAGTAAATTTCTAAGAAAAATTACTGACTGCGAAGATGAAAAAGTGTTAAAATTTCTAATAAAAAATAATAGTGACATAAAAATTATCAATACAAAAGAAGTTATCCAAACACTTTGGAAATGTTGTCAAATACCGGACTTTTCAAAAAAGGCTTATGGAAATCATATTGATATAGTAAAAAAAATTTTTGGATTTTTAACATCCAAAACTGGAAAAATTTCGAATACTTATATGAAAACACAGCTTAAATATCTGGATAGATATGATGGCAATATTGATACCTTAACTAATAGAATTTCAAATATCAGAACTTGGTCATATGTTTCCAATAAAAAAAGTTGGGTAGACAACTATAGTTTCTGGATTGAAAGAACTAAACATATAGAGGATAAATTATCAGACAAGCTTCACGAAGAGCTCTCAAAAAGCTTCATTGATAAAAGAATAAGTGTTTTATCAAGAAGTTTAAAACAGGATATCGTATTAAGAACGGAAATCAAAAACGAAAACGAAGTTGTTATTGATGGTCAATATATAGGTAAGTTGAGGGGTTTGAAATTAGATTTAGATCTTAAATCTGGATCGCTGAAAAACGACATTAAATCTCTTAAAAAAGCTGCTACATATGCTATAGCGCCCGAACTGATGCGAAGGGTTAATAACATAATTAAAAGTGAAATTTTTAATATCAGTGATGATCATAATATATACTGGATGGATAATCCTATTGCATATATTTCTCCTGGAAAAAATTATTTAAATCCGAAATTGGAACTATTGCTTGATGAGGCAATTGATTCGGAATCTAAAGAAAAATTGAGAAATAATTTAGAAAAAAAATTACATGTACTTATCACAACTGAACTATCCGACTTAGTTAAACTAAGTAAATCAAAATTTGAAAACAATTATGTAAGAGCTCTGTGTTATCAATTATTTGAAAACAATGGAATAATAAAAAGAGAAATAATTAATCAAATGATAAAAAATATTTCCCAAAAGAATAGGATAAGTTTAAGAAAAGCTGGTGTAAAAATTGGAAGATACCATGTTTTTCTTCCAAGAATGCTCAAACCAAAAGCCGTAGACCTTAGAGTAAAATTATGGAAATTATATTACCCAGATGATAAAAAATATATTATTCCAAAATTTGGTTTGAATTTTTTAAAAAATGAAACAAAAAAAAATAGAAAGTTCTTATTGATATGCGGATTCGAAAATTTTGATAAGTTTTATGTTAGAATTGATATTCTGGAAAGATTTTTTTTGAAAATCATCGAAAGTACTAAAAATGGAATGATTAAAATTGATTCTAACATGATTAATTTAATTGGTTGCAATAGAGAAAACTTTTCTAAACTTTTAGAATTAATGCAATATAAACCTAAAAAAGTTAGAGAAACCAAAGAAAAATTTTTTATCTATCAGCCTAAATACAAAAATAACAAAGTTGAAAAAAAGTCTAATAAAAACAACCCTTTTGGTAAATTATCAGAATTGAGATTTCGATAAATGTTCAAAAAAATCTTTGGAAAAAAAAACGAAAAAAAAATAGATAATAAAAATATTTTGATAGCTGCATTGCTAATACATGCAGCAAAAATTGATGACAATTATACGATCCTTGAAAAAGAAATTATTAAAAAAGCATTGATAAATTTATTCGGAATGAAGCCGAATGAAGTGGAAGAATTATTTAAAAAAGCTGAAAAAAAAGAACAGGAATCAAATCAAATTGTTGAATTTACTAGAGAAATTAAAAAAAATTCAATGGAGTTTAGACTTAAAATAATTGAAATACTTTGGAAAATTGTATATTCAGACTGCACTAATGATAACTATGAATCGAATTTAATAAGGAGAGTTTGTGGTTTATTGTACATCCCAGATAAAGAAAGCGGAATGATCAAACTAAAAGCGAAAAATTTATCGAAATAAAACATGACTTATATTGTTAATGACAAATGTATCAAATGTAAATTATTGGATTGTGTAGAGGTTTGTCCCGTAGACTGTTTTTATGAAGGTGAAAATATGCTCGTGATCAAACCCGACGAATGTATAGATTGTGGAGTTTGCGAACCAGAGTGCCCCATTGATGCAATTAAGCCTGACACTGACGATGGAACAAGTCATTGGATTGAACATAATACAAAATACAGTAACCTGTGGCCAAATATCACCAAAAAGAGAGCGGAAGATGTACCTCAAGATCAAGAAAAATGGCGTAGTGTAGAAGATAAACTAAAATATTTCAGTACAAAACCTGGAAAAGGAGATTGAGAATTAAAATATGGGTAGAAAAAAAAATATAAAAAAAAAGAAAAAACGAGAGAAAGTTACAACTAAAAAATTTGTTAGACAAAATACTTTTAAATTGGACAATCAAAAGATTTTAATTAAAAAAATAAAAAAACAGCCTACTGAAAAAAGAATTTATAATATTAAAGATTACGTTGTGTATCCAAAACATGGTGTTGGAAAAGTAATTTCTATCGACAAGGCAAAAATAGGAGATATTGACATAACCTTTTATAAAGTGTTTATAGAAAGAGAAAAACTGACATTAAGCATACCTTTAAATAAACAATCACATCTAAGATCGGTTTCTAGTATTAACCAAATTAACAAAGCAATTACAATTTTAAAAAGTAAACCGAGAATAAAAAGAACCATGTGGAGTAGAAGGGCACAAGAATATGATCAAAAAATTAATTCAGGTAAGCTTTACGAATTATCTGAAGTGGTAAGAGATCTAAACAAAAAAACAGACATAATTGCGGAACAATCTTATAGTGAAAGACAACTTTTTGAAAAGGCTTATGATAGGTTAAAGTCAGAATTTGAAGTAGTTTTGCACGAAAAGGCACAAAAAAAAATAGATAAAGCTCTAGGTCGTAATGAAAATCCTATCCAAGACAAAACATCAGCATAAAAAAAGCGCCCTCTTTTTATAGTTTATTAAAGAGGGCGCAATTTTTCAAAAAAAGTTTAGCTTATTTTCTTCTTTTTTTCTTAGATCTTTTTTTAGCTTTTTTTGCTTTTTTTCTACGTTTAGCCATTTACAGCTCCCTTTTTATTTTAATTAAAACAAATCATTAAGTGATTCGTTTATTTTTTTTAGTTTTATGTTTTTTTTAACTGATGTCAAACATAAATTGTGTTAACAAATTCCAAAAAAAATTAATTTAAAAAAAAATTTAATTATTTTTTCATAACTAAAATAAACTAGTAATAGCGTAGGTTTTTTAACATATATAGTTAATGTAATGAGGTTAAATTAATTATTTTTTATAAAAATTCTCTAAAATATTTTTATATTTTATAATTATTTTATTTCTCTTTATTTTCATGGTTGGCGTAAGTAAACCATTCTCTATTGTAAAATTATCGTCGATTAGATAAAATTTTTTAACTTTTTCAATTAAAGTTAAATTTTGATTAATTTTATTTACCTTTTCAATTATTTTATCTTTATTACCTTTAAATTCCTTCGTGGGAACAATTAACGCTACTAAATAATTTTTTCCATCTCCGTAAACCATACACTGATCTATAGCCATAGAGTTTGATAATTGATTTTCAATCTTAGCTGGTGAAATATTGTCTCCTCCAGCGCTAACAATTATATCTTTTTTTCTATCGGTAATTTTCAAATAGCCATCTTTAGGATCAATTTCTCCAATATCGCCAGTATACAACCAGCCGTTCTTAATGGCTTTTTCTGTATCTTCTTTCCTATTCCAATAACCCAACATTACATTTTCTCCTTTCACTAATATTTCTCCATCTTCAGCTATTTTCACATCATTTCCTTTGAATGGTGGACCAACTGTTTCAACTCTGATCTTATGAATAGGATTACAGCTTACGACCGGAGAAGTTTCTGTCAAGCCATATCCTTGTAAAGTGGGTAATCCAATAGCATTTAAAAACTCACCTATTTCCTTATCAAGAGCTCCTCCACCAGAGACAAAGGCTTTTAAATTTCCACCAAATTGTTTTCTTATTTTTTTTCTAACCAAAATATTTAATATAGAATTTATTAGTTTTTCTATTAAATTCATTTTTTGTCTTAACAGTTTTTTCTTTCCTAAATTAATTGTAGCTTTAATTAATTTTGCTTTAAATCCTGTCGCTTTCTTCATATTTATATTTATTTTATTATAAAGATTTTGATAAAATCTTGGAACTGCAGTCATAATTGTAGGTTTGGCTTCTGAAATATTGTCTAAAAGTTTTTCTATTTTTTCTGCATAAAATACTTTTGCTCCAACTGCAATTTGAGCGAACTGAACGGTATGTTCGTAAGAATGAGACAAAGGTAGCCACGTCAAAAAAACTGGTCTCTTATCGATTAACGGTTTTAAAATTTCATTGGCACCTTCTATATTATTTAATATTCCTCCATGACTTAAGATAACTCCTTTTGGGTTTCCACCAGTTCCTGAAGTGTAAATTATACATGCGGGTGAAACTCTTTTTAGATTTGTATTTTTTACTTTATCTTCTTCTGATAAATTGTTTTTAGTTATATTGACAAAATCTAAATATTTTTCCCCATAATTTAGTCCACCAACAATATCAAAGGTAATTATTTTTTTAATAAAATTTTTTTTATTAATAGTTTTTTCTAATTTTTTATGCATTGCATTATTAGAAACAATAACAACCGAAGGTTCACAATCTTCAATTAAATAGTTATAATCTTCTTCTGTGTACGTAGTATATGCAGGAACAGTTATTGCATTTGCTAACATAATAGATAAATCTGCTATAAGCCATTCTGGACGATTTTCTGAAAGCAAAAGGACTCTGTCTCCCTTCTTAACAAAATTTTTTAAAATTTTTGAAAGTTTATAGATGTTTGCAACAGTCTCTGACCAAGTAAATTTTTTTTTGTTAACAGTATTAAGCCATTCTAAAAAAATTTCTTGTGGGTTTTTTTTTTCTGCTTGATAGAAAAATAAATCTATTAAATTATTAAAATCCTTTAAATTCATTTATTTCTGGTGGGCAAAGAGAGACTCGAACTCTCACAGCATTGCTACCACAGGATTTTGAGTCCTGCGCGTCTACCAGTTCCGCCATTCGCCCATTTCCCCCCTTAGTTAATGTTTACGCAGTTATTATGTTTTGAATTTATCAAAGACGCAACTAAAAAATAATCTTATCTTACTATGTTGCTCTGATGTTATAGAGATATTTTTTTCATAAACTTAACCAAATTTCAATTAGATAAAAGAACTGGAAAAACAGGACTCGTTTTTAAAAATAATCTTTGATACTCCTGTTTTATACATCTATTTTGAATATAAGTAATACCTTCAGACTTGGCAATTTCTTGGGCTTTTGGATTTTGAATGCCAAATTGTAGCCAAAGGACTTTTGCTTCAATCTTAACTGCTTGTTTGGCTATTATAAATGCTTCTTTTGATGGACGAAAAACATCAACTATGTCGACCGGAACGGTAATATCTTCTAATTTGGCAACTATAGTTTCTCCATGTATTTTTTTTCCTTCAGAAAAAGGATTTACTGGTACAACTCTATAACCAAATTCTTGAAGATATTTCATAACAATGATTGAAGGTCTTCTCCTAACTATAGTAGAAGTTTTTTCCTTTTTAACAGAACTTACACCAACTATTGCAATTGTTTTTGCATGGGTAAAAACTTGTTTAATTAATTGATCGTCTATTGCTGAATGAATCATTTATTTATTTTTCCAATTAGGAATTCTTTTTTCTAAAAAAGCGGAAATACCTTCTCTTGCATCTAAAGCCATCATGTTTTCGCTCATAACTTCGCTTGTATATTTATAAGCTTCATTTAGCGGCATTTCTAATTGTTTATAAAAAGCTTCCTTGCCTATTTTAACAACTTTGTTAGATTTAGAAGCAATCGTCTCAGCCAACTTTGAAACTTCTTCTTCTAGTTTTGAATTATCAAAATGATCATTGATTAGACCAATTTCTTTTGCATGTTGCGCATTAATTGCTTCGCCTGTCAGAAGCATTTTCATTGTTTTTTTTCTACTTACATTTCTGCTGATCGCAACCATAGGTGTACTACAAAAAAGTCCTATATTAATACCGGGTGTAGCAAAAATTGCATCATTTGTGCTTAATGCTAAATCACAAGTCGCAACCAATTGGCATCCTGCCGCAAAAGCAGCTCCATGAACTTTGGCTATTACAGGTTTGTTATTATTAATAATAATCATCATCAGTTCAGAGCACAAATTAAATAGTTTTTTATAATCAGGTTTTCCTTTTAAGGAATTAATTTCTTTTAAATCATGGCCGGCACTAAAACCCTTTCCAGATCCTTCAATAATAATTACTTTTGTTTTTTCATCATCATGAAAATTTTTAAAACATCCTATTAATGATGTAAGTGTACTTAAAGATAAAGCATTATAGGTAGTAGGTTGATTAAGTTTAATACGAGAAATACCATTATTTGATGGCTGAACAATAATATCAAATTGTTGTTTCATTTTTTTTTAATCTTACACTAGTCAAATCTGAATTTTGAGTCTTGATTTTATATATTATCATATCAATCGTATTAAATTAGTTAAAATTACTAATTTGATCTATCCATTTTTTCTTTTCATCCTCCTTTAAAAAGGATGATTTAAATGAATTTATAGCTAGTTTTTTTACATCAGCCTTAGAAAGATTTAAAGCTTTTTGGCATTTAATTAAGTTGGTGTTGAGATAACCTCCAAAATAGGAAGGGTCATCAGAATTAATCGTTACCATTAACCCCTTATCCAGTAATTTTTTTAAATTGTGATCTTCGAGTTTTTCAAATACACGAAGATTAATGTTTGAAAGGGGACAAATTGTCAAAGGGATTTGTTCATTTCGCAATTTTTGAACAAGTTTTATATCCTTTAAGCACTGAACACCATGGTCAATTCTTTTTACTTTAAGAATATCTAAAGCTTCCCAAATATATTCTGGTGGCCCTTCTTCTCCTGCATGAGCTACGGTCAAAAAATTTTTTCGATCGCTTTTTTAAACACACGTTTAAATTTGTTCGGAGGATGTTCCAGCTCTGAAGAATCGAGACCCACTCCTACAATTTTATTTTTATGTATTAAAGCCTGATCTAATGTCTTGAGTGCCAATTCCTCATCAAGATGTCTTAAAAAACACATAATAATTTTTGAACTTAATCCGAATTCTTTTTCCGCCTTATTAAGAGCTGCATAAATACCATTAATAACCAAATCAAATTCAATTCTCCTATCTGTATGAGTTTGAGGATCAAAGAAAATTTCTGTGTGGACTATATTGTTCTCTTTGCATTTTAACAGATATGACCAAGTAAGATCGAAAAAGTCTTGTTCTTTAATCAGAACTTTTGCTCCTTGATAATAGATATCTAAAAATGATTGAAGGTCGTGAAAATTGTAGGCTGTTTTGACTTCGTTTACACTTTTGAAGGGAATTTTAATATTATTTCTTTTGGCCAACTTGAACATAAGATCTGGTTCAAGAGAACCTTCGATATGTAAATGCAATTCAGCTTTTGGTATTTTTTTTATTAATTCGATAATTTCATTCATTGTTTTTAATTTGCACGAAGTATAACAAAGGATTTTTTTGGATAATCTTGTTGATAATTTTGAATTTTAACTTGTGTTACTTTCGAAGAAAAAGGTCCTTGCTTACATTGCTTTATTAACTTGTCAACATCTTCGTCATTACCAATAACAAGAGCCTCTACCTCGCCTGTGGCAATATTTCTAACCCATCCACAAATATTTTTTTCAACAGCTTTCATACATAACCAATGTCTAAAGCCAACACCTTGAACTTTTCCTGAGATTAATAAGCGTTTTTTCATTAATTGAACATAAAAAATTATTCAATATTCTTATTTAATAACGGCACAAATTTAACACTGAACAATTCTTTTTTTAGAACAGTTTCATTATTTTTTTTTACTAATATCAACTTTTGATTTCCCAATTTTGTTTTTTGAGGCATAATTAATGATCCTTGATTTTTTAGATTTTCTAACAATTTAGCTGGTATTATTTCTGATGCAGCGCTAACAATTATAGCATCAAATAAAACTTTATTTTTCCATCCTTCGATACCATTGCCTAACTTAAAGATAATATTTTTTAAATTAAGTTTTGTAATCTTTTTTTTGGCTTCATTTAGTAATTTGCTGTGTATCTCAATTGTACAAACTTCTTTACACAAGTGAGACAGGATTGCAGTTTGGTATCCCGTGCCGGTTCCTATTTCTAAAACTTTATCTGTATTTTTTAACTTTAAATAAGAAATCATGTAGGCCACTACATAAGGTTGAGATATGGTTTGTCCACAATCTATTGGTAAAGGAATATTTTTATATGCTTGTTGAATAAATTGTTTTTCAACAAAAAGTTCTCTGGGAACTTTTTTTATAGCACATAAAATATTATGTTCCGCTATTCCCTCAATTTTTAATTCTTCAATAAGGTCTTCGTTATTTCTATTAAACCCAGCTGATTTTTTAATTTTATTTTTTTTCCAGGAAAAAAGCATTTTTTACTATTGTTGCTAACCTTTTTTAGTTTTTTTAATTCCGCAAATTTTACATTGAATTGTTTTAATTGCTCCACTTGGTCCAAATCCAAAAGAAATATCAATTACTTTGTAACGGTGAATGCCCAACCAGCACCATAATAAATTTAATCTTATTTTCACAATTTCCTCAAAACTTTATCACTTTAAATACAGTTTAATGATAAATCGGTAATAATGCTCGAAAAAGTGGCGGTCTCGGTAGGATTCGAACCTACGACCTTCGGTTTAGGAAACCAACATTCTATCCGCTGAACTACGAGACCTCGGTAAAATCTACCTTCCCCTCTTTTTTTTTAAATACTTTTTCTAACCAAATATACAAATATCAAAGAAGTAGCGAACATTATTAAACTGTATGTAGCCGCAGGTATAACATACATACCTCCATCAAAAATCGATACTGCTACGAATATGGCAAGTGTTCCATTTTGTAATCCGCATTCAATTGTAATACATTTTTTTTGTTTAACTCCTGAAGCAAGTAATTGAGCAAGATAAAATGCCACAACCATCATAATTATGTTAAGTGCTAAAGTTATTAATCCAGTTTGCGCAAAATAGGAAACGATATTTTCTTTTTCTGCTGCAATTGCACCTAATAAAACAAGTATAAAAAGTACAGTTGACACTTTTCTTGCAATTGGTTCGAATTTTGATGCTATTCTCGAAATAAATCTTCTCACTAACATACCTAATATAACTGGCACAGTTACAATTAAAAACATGTCTCGTGATATGTCAATTATTGAAATATCTTGAGCTACGTTAGTGTCACTTAATAATCCTACAGATGTTAAAACGATAAATGGAATTGTAATAACACACAATAAACTGATAATTGCTGTAAGTGATATTGATAGTGCTACATCACCCTTTGCAAATGAAGTTAATAGGTTAGATGTTACACCGCCAGGTGCGGCAGCAATAATCATAACCCCAATTGCCAATTCGGGGGCAATGGGCCATATTTTTACAAGAATAAACGCGATAACTGGAAGTAAAATAATTTGCAAAAAAGATCCTAAAAAAAAATCACGAGGCTGTCTTACAACCCTTAAAAAATCACTTCCTGTTAGCCCTAGCCCCAATGCAAACATTATGAAAGCTAACGCCAAAGGCAAAATAATATCTGTAACAACATTCATAAATACTATTATTACGTGTTATTATAAGGATTCTATGAATAAAAGAATATTATTATTTTTATTAATTATATTGCAAATATCGTCATTTCATTACATCTTTGCTGTAGCAGAAACTCCTAAAAATTATTTAAAGGGCAAATTTTATAGTAGCGTTAAAAATCACTTTCTAATTGCTTCAGAAAAAATGAAAGATAATAGATTTAGAGAAACAGTAATCATAATGTTAGATAATGATGAGAATGGCGCCTTAGGTCTTGTGATAAACAGGCCTATAGGATTAATTCCTCTAGCTCTGTTAATAGATCCTTCAATAAACACATCGGAGGAAAGAGAAGAGTTATATAAAGTAGATATTCCAATATTTTGGGGCGGACCTGTTGAGGTAAAAAAAATTTTTATATTACATTCGCCCGAATATAAAACTACAACCACTAAAAATTACGGCAATATTTCAATTAGCCAAGATTATAATATTTTGTTAGATATCGCTAAAAATAAAGGGCCAAAAAAAAGTTTGGTCATTTTAGGCTATTCTGGATGGGGCAGCGGTCAACTCGAAGGTGAAATGGAAAGAGATCATTGGATTTTATCTGACCTTGACTCTAATATAATTTTTGAAAAAGAATCGAAAAAAAAATGGAAAGAAGCTTACAAAAATAGTTTTATAAAAATTTAATTAAAAATGATTAAAAAATTATATGATAAATGTATTGCTTGGGCAGGATATAAATACGCAAAGCAAATTTTAGCAATCGAAGCATTTATAGAAAGTTCTTTTTTTCCTATACCACCTGATGCGATGATTATTCCAATGGTAGTATCAAAAAGAAATGAATTTATTCAAATAGCTTTAATAGCAACAATTTTTTCAGTTTTGGGAGCTTTGTTCGGTTATTATATTGGTTATTCTCTATACGAAATTGCGATACAAATTTTCGAATTTTATGGTTATGAATACTCTGTTACATTTAAAGAAAAGTTTTCGACAGGTGGAGGTTTTAAAGCATGGTTAGGTATATTATTCACCGCAGGTTTTACTCCTTTGCCATTCAAGCTTTTAACTATTTCTAGTGGAATTATTCACTTCAACTTGGCATTCTTCGTTTTGATTTGTGTTGTAACAAGAGGTCTAAGGTTTTTTTTAGTAGCTTATTTAACTTATAAATTTGGATCAAAATTTGGCCCTTTTTTGGAAAAGAAAGGTGGTAAGTGGGCTACGATAATAGCTATAATAATTATTGTAATAGCTGCAGGAATTTACTTTCATATTTTTTAAATAAATAATGATAAAACAAACAAATAATATATTTCTTATTATTATACTTGCTATTATTTCCTTAACGATAACATCAGCTTTAATAATTCAATATTGGTTAGGCCATGTACCATGTAAATTATGCTTATATGAAAGAGTTCCTTATTCTCTTGCAATTCTACTAATAATTAAAATACTTTTTTTTAAAAAATATGAAAAAATCACTTTATTAATTCTATCTTTAGTATTTGCTGGCAGTACGGCTTTAGCTTTTTATCACTTTGGAATTGAACAAGGTTTTTTTAGTGAGCCCCTGACGTGTAAAGCAGAAGATTTATCGAAAATATTATCAAAAGAACAACTTTTTGAACAACTAAAACAAAATAGTGTAAGTTGTAAAGATATTAGTTTTAAAATACTAGGTCTGTCCCTTGCTGCAATAAATACAATTTTTTCCTTCTTTATAAGTGTTATATTTATAAAACTTTTTTTAAATTATGGAAAAAACTGATAGAAAAACTTTAGAGGAAATTATAAGAGTAGATCATGCTGGAGAACGTGGTGCAACTAAAATATATGAAGGACAGTTGCTTGCATTAAAAACCATTAAACAAGATGAGACTTTAAAAGATAAGATTGAGAAAATGAAGGAGCAGGAAAAAGAGCACTTGGAATACTTTGAAAAAGAAATTCAAAAAAGAAAGATAAAGCCCACATCTTTACTTCCTTTGTGGGATATAATGGGTGTAGCGTTAGGTTTCAGCTCTGCTTTACTTGGAAAAAAAGCTACATTGCTTTGTACTGCCTCAGTAGAGGAAGTGATTGATGGACATTATCAAAATCAACTTAAAAAATTAGGTAGTGACGAAAAAGATTTAAAGAAAAAAATTGAAGAATTCAAAAGGGATGAAATTAATCACAAAAATATTGCTTATGAGGCCGGAGCCACTAATAAGGGGTTTTATTCAATTATGGATCAAGTGATCAGAACAGGCTCGAGAATTGCAATAACTATTTCTGAAAAAATTTAATTTTATTAAGGTAACAATTCAACATCCCAATATAGATAATCCATCCAACTTTCATGTAAAAAATTGGGTGGAAAATTTCTTCCATTATAGTGTAAATCATCAACTGTTGGTCTAAAAGGTTTCCTTTTCAATTTCATTTCGCAGGCTAAATATAATCTACCACCTTTTTGAACATTGCAGGTCGAACATGCTGTAACAACATTCTCCCAATCTGTAACTCCACCTTTTGACTTTGGTAGTAAATGGTCAAATGTTAAATCTTTATTAACTCCACAATACTGACAAGAAAATTTATCTCTTAAAAATACATTAAATCTAGTAAAATTTGGATTATTGGAAGGTTTAATAAAATTTTTTAATGCTATAACACTCGGTAAACTCATTTCAAATGAGGGGCTTCTTATTTTTCTTTTATAATTTGAAACAATACTAACTCTTTCAAGAAAAACAGATTTAACTGCATCTTGCCAACACCAAAGTGACAGCGGATAATAGCTTAAAGGCCTAAAATCAGCATTTAGAACTAGTGCCGGACATTTCTCCAAAGGAACTTTTTCGGAAGCTGCTATAATCATATGAATAAGTTAGCGGATTAAAATAAGTTTTGCAAGAAATAGTTTGTTAAAAAAATGTTTCAATTATAAAAGATTTTTTTTTAAAAATCCTAGACCAAGGCTGGATCCTTCAATAGGTATTCTATGTTCGCAATTCTTAAACATTTTGGTTTTAATTTTTAATCCATGATTTGCTAAGTATTCTTTTGCTTCTAATAGATGTGTTGGTGGGACAATTATATCATTTGCTCCATGCATTAAAAATGTTTTTGGTCTTGAATTAATGTTACCTGATAAATGCTTTTGGTTGATTACTTTTCCCGAATAACCGATTAAGCAATTTATTTGTTTTTTTTTCTTTAATCCAACCTGAATACCCATCATGCAGCCCTGACTGAATCCCACCAATGCTAAACTAGTTGGACCTAGTTGAAAATTGTCAAAAACTTGATCCAAAAATGTATTTAGTTTTTCTTCAGCTATCAAAGATTTTTCAAGAATCACTTCCTCTTTTTCTGATGTTAAATCAAACCATTGATAACCTTGTGGGTTTACAGCACAAATTTCTGGAGCATTGGGACATAAAAAAATAGCGTCAGGTAAAAACCTTTGCCAATTAATTGCAAGAACACTTATATCCCGACCATCTCCTCCATATCCGTGACACAAAACAACTACTTGCCTAGGTCTTTTTTTTGAAAGCGGAAATATAGATACAGTCTCCAAATTATAATTAATCATAGTTTGATAACCATTTTAAAAATTTTTGATCTTGAAAATCAATCGAACCGACAATTCTAGCAAATTCTTCACCTTTTTTGTTTATTAAAACTGTTGTAGGTACACCTCTTAATTTAAATTTATTGACAAAATTTAAATTGTGATCAAAAAAAATTTCTAGCTTTTGAATATTTAAATCGGTAAAAAATTTTTTTGATTTTGTGGCATTAGGTTGCTCCATATTTACTGCAAATGCTACTAAATTTTTGAGGTTATTATCTTGATAAAGTTTATCCAATGAAGGCATTTCTTCTTTACAAGGAACACACCAAGTGGCCCAGAAATTAATAATTATAAGCTTTCCGTGATAATTGTTTAAATTGACCTCGTTGCCTAATAAATCCTCAAAAATAAGAGATGAAATTGGCTTTGGACTTTCATATTGAACTATATTATTGAGTGGAACATCTTCATTTGTTTGTGATATTGATGAAAAAACATTAAAAAAAAGATAGAAAAAAAATAAAAATTTTATAGTTTTTGGAATTCTAAGCATAAGAAACACAAACATAGCATATGAAAAACAAAAATAAAACTATTTGGAGCGCTAGATTTAAAAAATCTACATCGAAAATTTTTGAACAAATTGGCTCATCAATTGATGTTGATAAAAGATTATTTGAAGAAGATATTTTGGGTTCAATTGTTCATGCGCAAATGTTAGTTAAACAGAAAATAATAAATAATAAAAAAGGAAAAAAAATAATTAATGGTTTGAAAAAAATTAGAATTGAAATTAAAAAAAATAGATTCTCTTTTAATAAAAAATACGAAGATATTCATTTAAATATCGAAAAAAGACTCTTTGCAATCATTGGCTCCGACGCAGGTTATTTACACATTGCAAGATCTAGAAATGACCAAGTAATTACAGATTTCAAATTATGGATAAAAAAGTCATCAAAACAGATAATTAAAAACTTAAATAAATTAATTAATAGTTTTTTAAAAAAATCCGAAATCAATATTCAAACAATAATGCCAGGATTCACTCATCTTAAAAATGCTCAACCAATTTCTTTTGCACATTATCTATTAGCTTATGTTGAAATGTTTAAAAGAGACCAAAGAAGATTCTCTGGTAATATCAATTATAATGACGAATGCCCTCTTGGGGTTGGTGCACTAGCAGGAACTTCGTATAACATAGACAGAAATTTTACTTCAAAAAAATTAGGTTTTAAAAAACCAACTGATAATTCAATCGATACCGTAGCTGACAGAGATTTTGCTTTGGATTTTTTATCCGCGGCATCTATTTGTGCTGTACACATATCTAGACTCGCTGAAGAATTAATTATTTGGAATTCCGATATATTTAAGCTTATTAATTTTGATGACAAAATGTTAACCGGTTCTTCGATTATGCCTCAAAAAAAGAATCCAGATCCGGCTGAATTAATTAGAGGTAGAGCTGGAAAAAGTTTTGGACAGCTTCAAGCAATGTTAACTACTATGAAAGGTTTGCCACTTTCGTATTACAAAGATATGCAAGAAGACAAAAAGTTAGTTTTTGATAGTTATGACATTCTCATAGAATCGATTTCAATTACTAACGAATTAATTAAAAATTTAAAACCTAACAAACAAAGAATGCTTACTTTATCTAATGAGGGATACACTACATCAACTGATTTTGCTGATTACCTTGTTCAAAATAATAAGATGTCTTTTAGAGAAGCATATAAAATTTCAGCAAAACTGATAAATTATGCTGAAAAGAAAAAGAAGAAATTGGATGAACTTAAATTTAATGAGGTAAAAAAAATTAAAAATAATTTAGATAAAGATGTTATGAAAGTGTTTAATGTTAACAACTCTGTAAATTCAAAATCTTCTTACGGAGGAACTTCTACAAAAAATATTAAAAAAATGATATCAAAACTTAAAAAGGAATTTAAATAATGCGAACATTATTAATAATTATAACAGCAAGCATACTTTGTTTATCATGTGGTAAAAAAGACAAACCTGAATACAAATCTCAAGGTCGCTACAATAAAATTATATACTTAATTTAAAAATAATGAATTATATCAGACTTAGGAAAAACAACCTTTGTGTTGAAAATATATCAGCACTTAAACTTGCAAAAAAATATAAAACTCCCTTTTACTGCTATTCGCTTTCCCAATTAAAATATAATTTTAATAGTTTTAGTAATACATTTAAAACTATTAAACCAATAATATGTTTTTCTGTGAAATCTAATGCGAACTTAACTTTACTTAAAGAACTTAAAAAAATTGGCTCTGGTGCGGATGTTGTATCCTTGGGAGAGTTACAAAAAGCTATAACAGCTGGTATTAGTCCAAAAAAAATTGTTTTTTCAGGCATTGGAAAAACAGAAGAAGAAATTACAGTAGCTATAAAAAAAAGAATACTTTTAATAAATGTTGAATCAGAAAATGAAGTTATTCTCATTAATAAAATTTCAAAAAGATTATCCAGAAAAACCTCTATTGGAATAAGGTTAAATCCTAATGTAACTGGAAAAACACATAAAAAAATTTCTACGGGTGGAAAAAATGAAAAATTTGGTTTGCTTTACAATGATTGCATAAATCTTTGTCAAAAAATTAAAAGAATGGAAAATTTGAAATTAGAAGGATTAAGTGTTCATATTGGTAGTCAAATAACAAATATTAAACCTTTTAAACAGGTTTTATCTATACTCAATAAAATACTTAATAAAATAAAAACAAATTTTAAATTTATAGATTTAGGTGGGGGTATGGGAATCTCATACTCAAATAAAGAAAAAAAACTTAATTTAAAACAATATTTTCGATTAGTAAGAAAATTCACTAAAAATAAAAATATTAGAATTATATTTGAACCTGGCAGATTTATTATTGGAAATGCGGGTATATTAATTTCTAAAATTATTTACATTAAGAAAAGCAATAATAAAAAATTCGTTATCCTAGATGCTGGCATGAATAATCTAATGAGGCCAGCTCTATACGATGCGAAACATCAAATAGTACCTCTTAAAAAAACAAATATGAGAATTGAAGGAAATATTGAATTCGTAGGCCCAGTCTGTGAAAGTACTGATAAATTTTTTAACCAGAAAGGTTTTGCCTTAATTAAAGAAGGCGACTACATAGGTTTAACTAATGTCGGTGCTTATGGAATGTCTTTATCTTCAAATTACAATAGTAGACCAACTGCTGCTGAAATTTTGGTAACTGGCTCTAAACAAAAATTAATTAGAAAAAGACAAAGTTTAGAAAATTTAATTAAAAATTAATTTAAGATTTAGTTCAAATGCTGCTGTTAAAATCATTATTATTTAATCTTTTTTTATATTCAGGAATTATCGCTATATTTTTAATAGCTTTACCAACATTGTTCCTTCCGCCACAATTTACCTTATATTTTGGAAAATTTTTAGGTCACTATGTAGTTTTTATCGTAAGAATATTTTTGGGCACAGAAGTAGAATTTAGAGGAGTGATTAATATTCCTAAAACAGAAAAATATTTTGTAGCTTCTGCACACCAATCTATGTTTGAGACTTTTGCACTTCAAAGTGTGCTTAACTATCCAGTATTTATATTAAAAAAAGAACTTTTAAAAATTCCTTTATTTGGACTTTATTTAAAAAAAATAAAATCAATAGAAATAGTTAGAGATACAACCACAAAAGATAATATTGGTTTTTTTGGCAAAGTTGCAAGTATTATTAAAAATGAAGATAGACCTCTTTTAATATTTCCTCAAGGAACAAGAGTAAAAATTGGGGAAAAAGCACCTTTTAAAAAAGGTGTTGGAAGAATATACAAAGCTCTAAATATTTCTTGTGTTCCAGTAGCTTTAAATTCAGGTAAAGTTTGGCCAAAAAAAGGAATAGTTAAATACCCCGGTAAAATAATAGTATCCTTTTTAGAACCTATAAAACCTGGCTTAAATAGAGATGAATTTATTAAAAATTTAGAAAATAAAATTTATAATGAAATAGAAAATATTTCATAATTTTTACTTTCTTCCAAAATCAGGTTTGGTTACATCTTGACCTGCTTTTACAATCTCTTTTCTAATTTTTTTTGTTTTTGTAAAAATTTCTTCTAATTTTTTACCATCCTCATTTTCGATAGCCTTTTTTAATCCTTCTAAATTTTCTATAAATTTATCAATCATTTCCGATGTGTTTTTTTTGTTTTGTATAAAAACATCTCTCCACATAATAGGATTAGAAGCTGCAATTCTTGTAAAATCTCGTAGTCCACCTGCGCTGTATTTCACAATAGAAGATCGTTTTTCATCTTGAATATCAATTGATGTATTTACAATATTATATGCTACCAAATGTGGGATATGACTTGTAATTGATAAAATATAGTCATGTTGTTTTGCTTCCATAATATCAACTTTGCTTCCTATTTTTTCCCAAAAAGTCTCAAGCAATTTAACATCTTTTTCTTTTGCCTTTTTGCTCGGAGTTAAAATACACCATCTATTTTGAAAGAGTTCAGAAAATCCTGCTTCGGGTCCACTTTCTTCTGTTCCAGCAATTGGATGTGATGCAATCCAAGAAACATTTTCAGGAACGTCTTTTTCAACCAAATTAATTATATTTTCTTTAACTGATCCAACATCCGTTAATATAGTTCCATTTCTTAACGAATCTTTTATTTTTAAAATTACACTTTCATAACTGCTTAGAGGAGTAGCAATTATAATTAAATCTGAACCATCAACCATTTTTTTGGTATCTGGACTTGAATCATCCACTATCTTTAATTCGACTACTTTTTTGTTTGTAGAATCTGATCTGTTAGAAGAAACTATTTTATTTGAAAGACCATTTTTCTTTATTGCTCTTGCTAGAGAAGATCCAATTAAACCACATCCAATTATACATACTTTCTTAAACATTATGTAAAAATACTCACGACAGATTGAATAAAGTGTTCATTTGATTGTTTATTTCCGATAGTTAATCTTAAAGCGTTAGGTATTTTATATTGTGTCATTTTTCGTAAAATTAAGCGTTTGCTGACCAATTTTTCGAAAGCTTCATCAGAGTTAATTTTTGTTTTATCAAAATTCATCAAAAAGAAATTTGCTGTAGGCTCATTTGTTCTAATTTTATATCTCTTTAAAATAGAAAATATTTTTTTTGACCATAATGTATTATGCTCAATTGCTCTTTTTGTCCATTCATTATCTTTAATGGCTTCAACGCCTGCTACAAGAGCAGCTCTGTTAACATTAAAAGGAGGTTTAATTTGATACATTGCATCAATTATTTCCTTAGAAGAATAACCCCAACCTAACCTTAAACCTGCTAAACCATAAATTTTAGAAAAAGTTCTAGTAATTAATACATTAGTAGAATCTTTAAAAAGATCTAATCCAGAAATAAAATCATTTGAGTTTAAAAATTCAAAATACGCATCATCAACGACCATAAGAATATTGCTTTTAAGTTTTTTTCTCAAATTAAGTATTTCATTTTTTGACAAATAAGTGCCTGTAGGATTGTTAGGATTTGCAATAAATACGATTTTAGTTTTACTAGTAACCTTTTTTAATATCTCATCTACTGATGCTTTAAAATTTTTTTCCTTAGCTAATACAACTTTAGCCTTATGAAGTGATGCATATATTCTGTGCATTATAAATCCAAATTCCGTAACAATTACTTCGTCTTCCGGTTCCAGGAAAAGATGACATGTTAAGTCAAATATCTGATCGGAGCCTGATCCGCAAATAATTCTCTTGGAATCAATATTAAATTTCTCAGATAAAACTTCTCTTAAAGAATTGGAGTCCGATTCTGGGTACCTA
>Ga0066858_10000121_pt1 | contig 24743 bp, 26 predicted proteins | sample ETNtaG_29_FD_65603 | JGI IMG/M metagenome (GOLD analysis project Ga0066858, IMG submission 65603) | Marine microbial and viral communities from oxygen minimum zone, Eastern Pacific Ocean - ETNP201406SV201 | ecosystem: Environmental > Aquatic > Marine > Oceanic | place: Pacific Ocean: Eastern...
AAAAGATGAATATTAATTCATTGATCTGATTCTTACTCATTTTCAGGGCATTCAGAAACGAATGCCCTGATATTTCAATGAACCTCTTTAAAGACAAAAACATTTCTTCGGGCAAACTTGCACTCATTTTTAGTGCCCCAGCCATTTTTGTCCTCTGTGTTACCGTACTCATACCAATAATCTACGCAATTTATTTAAGTCTGCACCGTTACAAATTAAAACGTGCCAAAAGACCATTTATTGGTTTTGATAATTACGAAAAAATACTCACAAGTGAAAAATTTTGGGATTCACTTTCTACCAGTTTGATTTTTGCTACCAGTGCCGTCGCAGTCATCATCACCGTATCCTTCTTTCTGGCATTATTGTTAGATCAAGACTTTCCTGGAAGAGGATGGTTAAGAGCACTACTTTTAATCCCTTGGGCCATCCCTGATGTAGTAAACGCATTGCTTTGGAATTGGCTGCTTCACCCGTCTTTCGGGATCATCAACGCTTTATTTTATATGGGTGGATTTATTGACCAGTATGTTGCCTGGCTCAGCAGTATGCCCAGTGCAATGATTTGGGTTGTGATCGCATATTCGTGGAAAAACATTCCCTTGGCAACCCTCTTAATTCTTGCTGGTTTACAAACCGTTTCAAAGTCCTTGCATGAATCAGCCATGGTTGAGGGAGCCAGTGCATGGCAGAGAACTTTGAAAATCACAATGCCTCTTCTTCGACCAACGTTGACTGTGGTTTTGATTTTCGAAACGATTTTTGCTCTTAAAGTATTTGATTTAATTTATGTATTAACATCAGGTGGACCAGGTAAATCAACTTCTGTTCTTGGTTGGAGTATTTACATCAATACCTTTAAAAAACTGGATTTCGGTTCTGGTAGTGCATTGGCAATGATTTTAGGTTTAATTACATTATTTCTTGCAATGATTTTTTACACATATCTTGATCGAGGTGAGAAACAGTGAAAAGAAGCAAAATTAAATACTACATTTTAGTTTATTCAGCTTCTTTAATCTTTCTGATTGTTTTCGTAGGTCCTTTCCTTTGGCTGGTAAGTTCAAGTATGCAATTAGAGAGGCAAATCATGCAGGTCCCTCCTGTTTGGTATCCTGATCCTTTGAGTCTTGATAGTTATAAGGAAATTTTTTTTGGTGCTTTCTACGACGAAAGTTATGTTTCGTTGTATGGAAAAAGCTCCTCTTATCAAGCAAGGATTTATTTAGGATCTTTTTTGAATAGCTTAATCATTGCTTTGAGTGTATCTCTTTTTAGCGTCATCTTTGGTGCTTATGCAGCTTACCCCATCGCCAGGATGAATTTTAAAGGGAAGTATGTTCTATTGTTTTCGATTTTAGTCGTTAGATTGGTTCCGGCTTTGGCATTGGCCATTCCAATTGTTTTATTTTCAAAAAAAATGGGAATGAGTGACAGATTGATTACTTTAATTTTCATCAACATGTCATTCGTTTTACCTTATGTCATTTGGCTTCTTCAGGCTTATTTTAAAACCATTCCTTCAGAATTAGAAGACGCAGGAAGAATCGATGGCTGCAACAGGTTTGAAGTGGTGAATAAGATAATCCTTCCCTTATCCATACCTGGTTTAGTAACGACAGCTATTCTGGCTTTTTTGCTCTCCTGGGGTGAATTCCTTTTTGCTTTACTGATTACTGAAACTGAAACATCTTACACAAGCACTGTTGTTGCTGCTATGTTTGTCACCGCAGTGGCTGATGTAAGTTACGTCACCATAATAGCCGCAGGAGTACTTGCAGTTATCCCACCAGTCGTTTTCGCACTCATCTTCCAAAAGTATATCATGAGCGGGCTGCTCTCAGGTGCCGTCAAGAATTAGCATGAAAGCCTTCAAACGGGATAGTGAGTCTGTGCTCTTCAGCAATCGAGTGTACCTTAGGTTGTGACATCAAAGGGGGGGCTGTTGATTTCTGAGGTGTTTGGAGGATGGCTCACTAGCAGCGAAGCCACTGCAGAGCGGCCTGCCATCTTTTTTTTGCATCATCAGAAAGGGGAGGGATGTTGCGGATGGCGTCTTCCATAGCCTTCACATCTCCGTGGGAGTGAAGAGCCAGGTCACAACCTGCGTCAAGACAAGTCTGAACTCGTTTGGGCACATCTGAGGGAAGAGCCTCCATGAATAAACAATCGGAAATCAGTAATCCTTGGAACTGCATCTCACTCCGAATGAAGTCATGAATGAGTTTGGAAGAGAGTGTGGCTGGATAGGTAGAGTCTATGGCATTGTATTGGACATGCCCTGTCATCGCCCAGGGAAGATCAGAATTTTTTTCAAATGGGATAAAATCGGACTTCCTGAGTTCCTCTAAAGAATGGTCTAACACAGGAAGTTCGAGATGTGAATCGACGGTGGCTCTTCCATGCCCCGGCATATGTTTCATGATGGGAAGAACGCCTGCTTCCCTCAAGCCTTCGGCTGCAGCTCGTCCGAGAGTAGCAACCGCATCTGGGTTCGGGTTAAAGGAACGATCTCGGATCACTTCATGGGTATGAGGAAATTGAAGGTCTAGAACAGGTGCAGCATTGACCGAAATCCCGAGAGCATAAAGACGTTGTCCAATCCTGAAGTAATTTTCTCTTGTCCGAACTCTTGTCTGATCAGGTTGTTCGATGAAATCCAAACCCAGTTCCAGGGCAGAAGGTCTGCCGGGCCAAAGGGGTTGAGGAAGGCGTTGTACCGAACCACCTTCTTCATCGATAAGGATGGGTACTTCTCCTGATTCAACGCAGTTTTTCAGATCATCGGTGAGTTTCCTGATCTGATCAGGAGCTTCAAGGTTGCGTGAGAATAAGATAAAGCCGAATGGTTGGCTTTCACGAAAAAAATCTGCCTCTGCTTGACTTAATACACATTCCTTTATTCCAAAAACGATGGGGAGTTTCACTTGAATATCAGGGGATATTGAAATTTTTTTAGCAGTCATTCTGATCTAGAAATCATGAAACATTCCATAATAGCGTCGAATAATACTGCTGTATAATAGATTAAGGAATGCCTTTCTAACATATGCTCTAACGAACCATGATTGAATGAAGTTGTTTCAAAGCTTCATCTAGAACAGGAAAATATATGCTCATCAGACAAGTCACTCCCCTTTCCCCAAAAGGCTTTTCGGCAACACCGATGGATCTGGAAGTCAAAGAGGGCAGGATTTCACGTTTGGGTCAGAATCTCGACAATCCGGAAGGGTTGAAGGAATATTCCTTTCAGAATGCATTGATCTCCAGGGGTTGGGTTGATCTTCATGTGCACGTGTATTTCGGTGCAACCGATATTTCAATCCGTCCGGAACAGGCTGGTTTGCGAACAGGAGTGACTACCTTGGTAGATTGTGGATCAGCTGGAGAGGCAAATTTTACGGGCTTTTCAGAATTCATCGTTAAGAATGCACGAGAGAAATTATTCGCCTTTCTGAATATTGGTAGCATCGGTTTGGTGGCCTGCAATCGCATCAGTGAACTGTCTCTGGGGTTTCGTTCCGTCAACATCGAACGCACTCTTCATACGATCAAGGCCTATCCGGAGTTGATTCGTGGCATTAAATGCAGGGCAAGCCATGTGATCACAGGGGATCTGGGAGCTGACGCTGTCCGGATCGCAAGGAAGGTAGCCCGCGTGGCAGATCTTCCTTTAGTAGTTCATATCGGAGAACCTCCGCCCCTTCTTGAGGAGGTGTTGGAACTGCTTGAGGAAGGGGACGTCGTCACCCACGCTTTTCATGGCAAACCGGGTGGCAATTTGATGGAAGATCCACGGACCTTGGATGCTGTACATGATGCCAGAGCACGTGGTGTCCTGCTGGACGTGGGACACGGTGCGGCCTCTTTTTCCTTTGAGGTCATGCGATACGCATTGGATCAGGGTATTGATGCAGACCTTATCAGCACAGATCTTCATCACAACAGCATTCAAGGGCCTGCTTTTGACCTGCCAACCACTCTCTCAAAGTTACTTAATTTGGGAATGCCTCTGGAGAAGGTGATTGCTGCAGGATCGACCCGTCCTTTTAACTTCTTATTTCCCCATGCAGTTGACAGTGATTGCATAAGTTCCGGAAAAGAGGCAGACCTGACGGTGTTTACGGTTGAGGACACCGACAAGGAGGTACAAGACAGCCTCGGATGTCGTTTGAGGTTGAAGAAGATCATCCGGCCATTGCTAGCAATCCAAGGCAATCACCACGAAGAATGTACGAATCGTTTGAATTGAGATGCTGTCAGACTAGATATGTTATTGATCTTATTGTTGAAATCTTTTCCTTGAAAGGTTTTGATTTCCCAACTAATTTAAGTAATTACTTGCTTTCTGGGCATGGGTGTGCAGAATCAAGTATCTTTTAAAAGGACCGTAACATCAGGAAGTTTGGATATTCCATGTCAAGAAAACATGAAGTCATTTAAGTTTCCTATGATGCAAGATTTTTATAAATCGTTTTGACAACGATTCCTCATGAAACGAAAAGGATATCTATGAAAAAATCGTCCATCACTCGCAGAAGGTTTTTAGAACTTTCTAGCGCAGCAGGTTTGGGAGCAGGTTTGAGTGCTTTGTCCCCAGGCCTCTCCTTCGCAAATACGGGTATTAAGGTGGCTCCAGGAGCTACCAACCCGCTTGGAATGCCGGGCAACGTCAAAGGAGAGGGGGTTTTCTTTAGCGGTGGTTTTGGCCATGCCTACATTGAATTTGCTGCTGAGATTTTTGCAGAAGTACATTCTGGAAGCACCATGTCAGTGGAAGGCATCCAGCGTGTGGGCGAACGTCTGCGTCCCCGTATCATTGCAGGTGATCCACCGGATGTGATCGACAACAGCGGAGCCGGGCATTTGGACACGGCTGCTCTGGTGGCCGAAGAGGAGTTGATGGATCTCGGTTCGCTAATGAATGCTCCTGCACTCGATACTCCAGGAAAAACCTTCGGCGAAACTCTTTTTCCAGGATCCCAAGCTTCAGGTGTCTTCAACGGTGTTCAACGCTATGTGAACATTGCCTTCACCATCTTTGGGGTCTGGCACAGTAAAGCCTTGTTTGAGGAAAAAGGCTGGTCCTATCCCAAAACATGGGACGAGATGATGTCCCTTTGTGAGACCATCAAATCCTCAGGCACAGCTCCTTGGACCTACCAAGGGAAGTATCCTCAGTACATGATCTTCGGTGTCTTGGAACCCTTGGTTGAAAAAATTGGAGGGGTTCAGGTTTGGAAGGACATCGACAACCTCAAAAAAGGTGCGTGGGAGCATCCTGCAATGCTGGATGCCTTGCAGAAAATGAAAGCGCTTCATGACAATGGATACATCATGAAGGGGACTTCAGGGCTCACTCACACCGAATCACAGGCCGAGTGGTTGCAGAAGAAAGCAGCATTTCTACCTTGTGGAACCTGGTTGGAGAATGAAATGCGGAGCATCACACCCGCAGGTTTTGATATGGTGGTGAAACCTGTGCCTGGCAATGATCGTTCAAACTTCAGTTGGATTGATGCCAGTTCAGGTGAACCCTTTATGGCTTTTGCAAATTCAAAGAACCCAATTGCAGGTGTTGAGTTCCTGAGATGCCTGCTATCCAAGCAAAGTGCTGCATGGTTTGCCAAGAATGTCGGATCCGTCATGCCAGTTGTTGGCGGAGCAGAAGGCGTTGAATTGAGTTCAGCGATGACTTCAGCACTCGCTGCTGTGGAAAATGCTGGTCCGAACATCTTGGATCGTCCTTCCTTCAGTGGTTGGTATTCAGACATCATGGAAGAGGCCAAGAACAGTATGGGATCACTGCTGACTGGTCAAATTGGTGCTGAAAAATTCATTGAACGTGTACAAGGAGTTGCTGATGAGGTGAAGGAAGACGAAGACATTCCTAAATACACCCGCGCCTGATCTCAACAGGCTGTCCTTGAGCGAAGCATGTTGATTTCAGTTCAAGGTCATTCAACCTTCGTGATCGCATTCGTGATACACGGGACTTATAAGGCTGAGGCATTGTGCAATGCTTCGGCCTTTACCCCATCCGCAAAATAACACCTTCACATATTGTTGAAGACCGGATTTCTTTCATGTACCGCAACAAGTACAGAATCATTATTCCCTTCCTGTCTCCAGCCCTCATATTGTATGGGCTGTTTGTGTTGTACCCCTATGCTCAGGCCATGTACATCGCCTTCACAAAATGGAAGGGACTGCGTAAATCCCCCAGATTCGTTGGGTTGCGTAATTTTGAAAAACTGCTTGAAGACGACCATTTCTGGAGTGCATTGACTCACAACGTGATCTATCTGGTGGTTCTGCCGCTTGTCACCCTCGGATTTGCACTCTTCCTGGCGTTCATGATTACTCAGAAAGTCCGATTCAGTAATTTCTATCGAATTACATTTTTCTTTCCTCAGATGATGTCGGTTGTGGCCATCGGCATCCTCTGGAGCTTTGTCTACCATCCCACCATCGGAATCTTTACCTCCTTGCTGCAAGCCTTAGGTATTGCAGATCCGCCGGTGTGGTTGGGGGATCCTGCCACTGCATTGGGTTCTATTGCCTTAGTGACGGTTTGGCAATCGGCAGGATTCTTCATGGTGATCTTCATGGCAGGCATGCTTTCCATTCCCAAAAGCCTCTATGAGGCTGCTGCGATAGACGGTGCAGGACGCAGAACGACTTTCTTCAAGGTCACCTTGCCACTGTTGTGGGAGAACATGCGTTCATCGCTCGTCTTCATCACTGTGCTGGCCATGGATATGTTCGGAATCACCTACACCATGACTCAGGGAGGGCCGGACCGGGCCACAGACGTTCTGGCGACACTGCTCTATGAACACGCCTTCCTCCATAGCCGGTTTGGTTATGCTACCAGCATTGCGATGGTATATTTTATTATCGTTCTCATCCTTTCTCTTCTCATCATGCAGATGACGAGACGAGAGACGATTGAATTTTAGGAGTTGGAGTGCATCAAGTCAGCCGTTGGTCGGCAATTTCCACACAAACCGTTTTGATCGCATGGTCGGTGATTGTCATCTTTCCCATGCTCTGGATGGTATACAGTTCCTTCAAAACAGATCAGGAATTGTTCTTCAGTCCCTGGGCTGTCCCAACGGAGTTGCAATGGGATAATTTTGAGCGTGCCTGGACCAAAGCCCATGTGGGTGAGTACTTGCTCAATACCTTGATTGTAGTGATACCGGCACTGCTGTTGACATTGATCATTTCAGCGATGGCGGCTTATGTTCTGGCGCGTTTTCGTTTTGTAGGAAACCGTTTTCTGTTCTACTTATTTCTTTCAGGCATGCTCTTCCCCGTTTTTCTCGCGCTGGTCCCGCTTTTCTCTTTGGTAAACCAGTTAAAAATGCTCAATACCTTCCAAGGATTGATCCTGGTCTACGTTGCCTACTCTCTACCGTTCACCATCTTTTTCCTCACAGGTTTTTTCAAAACTTTACCCACCGAACTTGAGGAATCTGCCATCATTGACGGAGCCACTCCCTTTCAGGTGTTCTTCAAGGTGATGTTGCCCATGGCATCTCCTGGGCTGATCAGCATGGGGATTTTCAACTTTCTCGGTATGTGGAACCAGTATGTTTTACCCCTAGTGCTCATCAGTGATGAAAGCAAATACGTGCTTTCGCAGGGATTGGCATTCATGCTCTTTAAACAGTTCTACGAAAATGACTGGAGTGCTCTGTTCGCGGCTCTCACGATTATCATGATTCCTTCACTGATCGTTTACATCACCTTTCAGCGTCAAATCCAAAGTGGCATCACGACAGGAGCCTTGAAGGGATGAAACATTTCTCAGATCAACTCATGGAGAAAACTCAATGAAAGTCTTACTAGCCGGTGGCAGTGGCATAGTCGCCACCCTTGTCATACCTTTTCTCAAACAACATCATACTTTACGCGTTTTCGATCGACGAGCACCTGAAGACACCACACTGGAATTTCTGAAAGGGGAACTTGCCGATCCTCAAGCCCTAAAAGAGGCTGTCAAAGGAATGGATGCGTTCATCTACCTAGCCATGGGAAGCGTGGATTGGGAGAACTGGTCCGGAATCGAATCGGCCTATGATGTCAACATCAAAGGATTACACTTTCTTTTCAGGACAGCGGCTCAGGAGGGAATCACACAAGCGGTCTACTGCAGCAGCATGTCGGTGTATGCAGATCTGAGAAACCGTTACTTTCCTGATGAAGAAATTCCTCCTGATGAAACTGAACTCTATGGATTCACAAAGTGGTTAGGAGAGGAAGTTTGCCGAAATGCATGGCGCCGTTGGGGAATTCATGTCAATGCCCTCCGGCTCTGCCATCCTACTCTCAAAGAACAGTGGATGAAAGAGACCACCCTCGGCATTCCCACCATCGCTACAACCGATGAAGATGTTGCTTCAGTCATGAACGCTGCACTTCAACTCCAAGCAGGTTTTCAGGCCTTTATGGTCAGTGGAGATTATGAACAGAAGACCATGAACCTCTCCAAAGCTTCACGTATGCTCGGATGGTCCCCTCAAGCTCGGCCACGTTGAGGCCGCTGAGAAATTCTTGATCACACCCTGACTCAAAAGATATATGCCGTTTAACATCAAAAAACGTGGAAAGCTGACTTATTACTTTGAAGGAGAGGATCCTGTTCTGTCTGCAATGGTAGTAGAGGAACAGATAGATGGAGACCTTCGCATTCATTTTTCAGGATTGACCGGGGGCCATTCTGCCACAGGTATTTTGAATCTGGATACGGTAACCAGCATGGAACCCTCGATTGAAGTCCCTTTGGTCTTTCGCTGTTGGGAGCAGTGGTTGCAGGAAGCAGGATTGTGTCAGTCGATTACGGAGATTGACTTCATCGAAGTCCATGCCTTCGGTGCACAGCCCAAATCACCCAGTCCACTTTCAGATCCTGCAGGATATCGGCGGGAGCAAGAAAGACTACGTGCTGATTACGCGAAAGCATATCGAAATTTCTTCAAGGAACAGTGTCCGGAAAATGGAATTCCGGCCCGCTTCACCGTCCATGTTGTGGATTTTCCTGATGAAGCAGCTTCATATGAATTTTATGGTGTCGGCCTGCTTCAGCGTCAACTAGGATGAAAAAACAATCTTCCAGCACCAACCATCCATTCTAAGGAAAGGCATGACTTCGTCATACGACTCATTAGGCATCCGCCCCATCATCAATGCCCATGCCACCTTGACCATGTTTGGCGGATCGCTCATGCCTGCCGAAGTACGAAAGGCCATGGAGGAAGCAGCAGGTTCATTTGTGGATCTTCATCAACTGCAAAAGAGTGTTGGGGAGCGTCTTGCGGAATTGACACACAATGAGGCGGCTTATGTGAGTTGCGGTGCCGCTTCAGGATTGCTGCTTGCGACTGCGGCCTGCATTTCCAGGCATACTCCAGAAGCGTATGAGGATTTTTCCAAATTGAATGGAGTTCCCAATGAAGTCATCGTTCAGAAGATGCACCGTAATTCCTATGATTATGCTGTTCAGGAAGCCGGTGCAAAAATGGTGGAGGTCGGCAGTATGGAGGGAACTCGTATCGAAGATCTGGAACGTGCTTTCAGCCCTTCAACCGTGGCCATTTTTTGGTTTCAAGGGGCCATGAACGAACCTTCCGAATTGCCTCTGAAAGATGTGATTCATGCTGCAGGAAAATATAAGGTTCCAGTCATCGTGGATGCCGCCGCTCAACTTCCTCCGGTTTCAAATTTCTGGAATTTCACTCAACAAGGAGCAGATCTTGCGATCTTCAGTGGAGGGAAGGATCTGGCGGGCCCACAGGCTTCAGGACTTATTCTAGGGAGCAAGGATCTGATTGAGCGCATTCGTGGATACGGAGCCCCCTACCATGGAGTGGGTAGACCGATGAAGGTTGGCAAGGAGGAAATGATGGGTCTGCTTGCTGCAGTGGAACGATACATTAATCTCGATCATGAGAGTCTGCTGCAAACCTATGAATCGAGGGTTGAGTATTGGATCAGTGGTCTTAATGGAAAGAAAGGAATCCTTGCTCAAAGGGATTACCCCAATGAAGCTGGACAGCCTGTTCCAAGAACACGGGTTGAACTCCCCGTTGGAATGCAAAAGGAGCAGGTGATTGATGCCCTGATGCAAGGAGACCCGCAAGTGGCAGTTGCTCCTTCAGAAAACGGGAACGCTTTGCTGCTGAATCCCATGACCGTAAGAGATGGTGAACCTGAAATCGTTCTACAACGAATCTTGGAGGTTCTTGGTTGACCCACCCTTTATGGACAAACAAGCACCAAAGTTTCTTTCAATGAATTTCGCACAAATCTTCTGAAAAGCTTCGTGACGCTAAGAGACCCTTCTGCATACGGAACTCAGGTGATTAAACCTGACGATTTCGACACATTCTGGGGTGAACTTCTGGAATGTGCCGAAAAAATTCCTCTGAATGCATCGTTATCTCTGGACACAATGCGTTCAACCGAACAGGTTGAAGTGTTTGAGGTACATTATGACAGCCTGAACGATGTAAGGGTGGCTGGGTGGTATTGCCTTCCCCGTATAAGACCTCGGCCTCTTCCGGGAAGGGTCTTCTATCCAGGATACATCAGTGAGCCCACTCTTCCCAAAGACTATGCGGAACAGGGTTATGCTTGCTTCGGGGCGGCTCCACGCGGCAAGTTAAGGAGCAACCTGCAGTTTAACCCGGGTTATCCCGGATTGTTGACCCACAACCTCGTAGATCGTCAAAGTTATGCTTATCAGGGGTTTTATGTGGATGCAATTCGGGTGATTGATTTTCTGACAGAGCAACCGGAAGTGGACTCTGAACGGATAGGTATTCAGGGAAGCAGTCAGGGAGGTGCTTTAACTCTGGTGGCTGCTGCTCTAAGGCCTCAGGTAAAGGCTGCATCTGCAGGAGCACCTTACCTGACTGGGGTCGTGGATGCCATTGATCTCACCCGTACCTATCCTTACGAAGAAATCAACGATTACCTCCGTCTGCATCCTCAAAACAGGGAAGCGATGATCAAGACCTGGAATTACTATGATTGTATCAATTTTGCAGACCGCATTCAGTGTCCTATCATCGTTTACATTGGGCTTCAGGATGATGTTTGTCCTCCTGAAACCGCTTACCCTCTGATGGACAGAATCAGGTCTCCTGAAAAAAAACTATACGCTTATGATGGACATGGGCATGATGCAAATCACCATGTGCATGATGAGGTGGTCGATACATTTTTTGACGATCATTTGAAAACCTAAAGGGGTGAAAACTTCAGATTCCTGAAACAAGAGCAACATGAAACCTGAAGACTTCGACTCTTACTGGCAGCGGTTGGAACAAGAACTCATTCGTGTGGAACAGGCACCAGAATGCACAGAAATCCCTCTTCGGTCCACTCCAGAAGGCAAGCTGTTCGGATTGCATCTTACGAGTCTTGGAGGATACCGAATTTTTGTTTATTACTGTGTTCCTCATGGAAAAGGACCTTTCCCAGTTATTTACCGTCTTCCTAATTACGGAAGTGTGGTCCACATTCCTCCTTTTGAGGAACGCTGCAATCACATTGCGGTTGCCCTGTGCCATCGAGGTCAGAGGCTTTCTGATCAACCCTTTGCTGCTTCCTATCCAGGACTGCTGACACAAGGCATTGAATCCCCACATACCTACATTTACCGTGAGATTGCTGCAGATTGTCTTCGAGTGATGGATTTTCTCCTCACTCGTGAGGAAGTGGATCAGGGGAGAATAAGTCTGGTTGGTGGGGACCTGGCCATATGGACTGCTGCAATGCGGTCTCAGGCGTTTGCCTTGTATTATGCGCCTTCTCTGTTTTATAAATCATTGCATAAAGCCTCTTCAAGCAGTCATTACCCCCTCGAAGAATTCAATGACTTTCTTCGGGCTTTTCCGGAATCCAAGGGACAGGTGGAGACGACCCTAAAATACTTTGAACCTATAAACTTTGCTTCCAGCGTGGCTATGTCCACGATGATGGTGGAAGAGTCTGAAGGAGATGGTGATGACTTGGCAATGGCCTTTGGTAGGGAGATTGATCGCTGCACTACCTATCATTCCAGTTTCCGGGACGGAGTCCGTCAGGCTCAATGGCTTGCCGATAAGCTAGAAACAGGGGAGCCTCTTCTCCCTGAACATTGGTCCTAAAAGAGGTGATTCCGTTAAAAAATACTCCAGGTTTGATCAGTAAAATCATTGATTTGAATGATAGAAATGGGCAAAGACTTAGTCCATTAGAATCCCCTTCAAGAATCTCTCTATTTTAAAAAATCATGGAAAAACGAATCAATCCTGACTTTCCGAAAAGACCAGCCCGTTACAAGGTGGATGCTTTAAAAGAAATCGGTACCGCCACGATTAGTGCAGAACTCAAACATATTGCCGGCATCAAGGATTCATTCATGATGGGGCCTCAATCCTGTTCTCTTGGTAAAACAATTGGGGGGCCGGCCATCACGCTCCAATTCATGCCCATTCGAGAAGATTATTATCAAGATGCTGAGGAGTATCAAAATGTCGAGGAACAGCTTCATCGTCATGCTCTTTATCTTGCTCAAGCAGGAGATGTGGTCGTGGTTGACGCCAGGGGGGATTTGAGTAGTGGCATTTTTGGAGAGATGATGCTTTCCTATTTTCATGGAAAGGGTGGAGAAGGCGTCGTTCTGGACGGGTGCATTCGGGATTCCAGAAAAGTTCTTGAAACAGGACTTGGAATCTGGTCGAGAGGATTTACGCCCAATTATCATATCCAAACGGGAATATTCCCTTTTTGCGTTAATGATCCTATCGCCTGTGGAGACAGGCTTGTGTTTCCAGGAGATATCATTGTTGCCGATGATGATGGTGCTGTGGTGGTTCCATTAAAACTCATAGATGTTGTGCTTGAAAAAGCAGGAGGGCACCAGGAATGGGAAATATTCTCAAAACTCAAACTTTCAGAGGGAGGAGACCTTCGGAAATACTATCCTCTCAATGAAGAGGCGCAGAAGGAATATGAAGCTTGGAGTAGGAACCAACAGGAAATATGACTCATGAATATTATGATCAAAGAACCGATCCCACCCATTATCGAATCATGATGGCTCTTTACCAAGCTGTTGTAATGCAGGAAACAAAGAAATCATGGGAGGTTTTAAATAGGTTTTGTGACTCTTCATTTAGGGTATTTGTTTGAAGGATTTCCTTAGCTGAGCATGAGGTTTATTGAGTTCAAAGTCCTTTCATTATTGATCAGAAATCATGTTCGATGAGATGATCGATGTTTCATCATTGGTTTTAAAGAAATTCAAAAAGTATTTTGATTGTCACAAAAGAATTCAGCTTTTTTACTTGATCAATCGATCCATTTCATTAATTTAAGACTGCTAAAACCTATTATCAAAATTCTTAATTATTGGAGATTAAAATGAAACATACTTCCCGCAGAAGCTTTTTAAAACATTCCGCAGCATTGTCTGGAAGTTTGATGTTTTACCCTCTTTCACGCACTGAAGCTGCAATTCAGCCCATAACTGCAGCACATTCGGTCAACACTGCAATATATGCCCCCCAGATGGTTGCCCAGGCCAAAGGATTTATGAAGGATCAGGGTCTTCATATGCATATCATTGAAGCAAAAGGGGGGTCAAACGTTCGTCGTATCCTTGCTGCAGGACAGGTGGGTTATGCTTTGGGAGATTCATCTCACCCCTTGGTCCTTTCTGGAAAAGGCCGTTCGTCAAAAATCCTTATGGCAACCGACAACCGCTGTTCTTATGCGAATATCATTGTCCGGAAGGAACTTTACGATAAGGGCTACACGACAGTCCAAAAGCTTTCAGAATTGAAAAAAGATGATGGTTCAAAACCGGTGATTGCAGCGACAAGAATCGGATCGGGAACCTACATTTATGGGACTTATGTGCTTCAGCAATATGGAGTCAATGACAAATTCCACTGGATCGGTGGTGGAGGTTCCAAAACGATGCTAGGAGGATTAAAGACCGGTAAGTTCGATGCCATTATGGCTGTCCCGGCGTGGCAGTTTGTTGCTGAAGATGATGGTTTCGGAAAAGCGATTTATGATGTTGCATCGCTAGAAACATGGAATGAAGCTTTTGGAGGCGCAATACCTACGACGATAGTCTATGTCCTGGAAAACACCATACTGGACAATCCTGAGATTACCCAAAAATATATTAATGGGATGTATCATGCGATGCAGTGGATCGAGGAAAGTTCTGTGGATCAGATTTATAACCTGGTTGGTGAAGAATATATGTCTGGATTTAAAACTGAACAGGCGAAACGGGAGATTGCTTATTATAAGAATATCTTCAACTACGAGGGTTCGGTCCATAAAACGGATTTCGATAATGGTGCTAAAGTCTGGTTCCGTGATTTCACAAAAATTAAACGTCAAAACTATTCAGATGTAGTGGACATGAGTTTTCTCAATAAAGCTCAAAAATCCTGATTCTGATAGTTTAACTTGAATGATTCAGTTTCCAGGATAGAAACCAGGGGTGTCGTAAAGCAGTTTGGAGGTTTACGGCACCCCAAAGTCCTGGCTGTTGATCGTGTTTCCTTCCAAATACATGAGGGTGAATTTGTTGCTCTTATAGGTCCTTCGGGGTGTGGTAAAAGCACTCTCCTCAATATAATTGCAGGCTTGATCCCTTTCAATGAAGGGGAGGTTTTCATTGATAAAAATAATATTCGTTATGGAGACCTCTTGCCGAAAAATGTTGGATACGTTTTTCAAAAAGATACGGTTTTTCCCTGGAGGACTGTCAGGAAGAACATTGGTTATGGTTTGGAACTGACTGGGAAAGACAAAGCATTAATTGACAAAGCGGTTCAGGAAGTCATTCAAAAATCCGGACTTGAAGGGTTTGAAGATGCATACCCATTGATGCTTTCAGGAGGAATGCGTCAAAGGGTTGCATTGATGCGAACCCTGATTCTGAAACCGGAAATACTTTTGATGGATGAACCCTTTGGTGCCCTTGATACTCATACCAAACTGATCATGCATCGTCTTCTTCTTGAAATTTGGGAAAAAGAAAAGCAGACAGTCCTTTTTGTGACGCATGATCTTGGAGAAGCTCTGACCTTATCGGATCGAATCATCGTTCTTTCGGCGAGGCCTGGGGCATTGAAAGAGGTGTTTGAAGTTGATTTCCCCAGACCAAGGGATGCGGTCAGTTTGAGAGAGACACAAGAATATTCGAAGCTTTTCTCTGAAATCTGGCACTGCCTTGGCGAGGAATTCAGAAAATCAAGTTCCTTTGCATTGAATTGAAGCCACCCGATGCAGAAGTTTTTTGAATATAAGTATCTTTTTTTCCGATTACTGGTATTACTCCTGATTCTTGCTATTTGGGAATGGGGATGGGAGTGGAATCAATGGCTGGTTGCAGGGTACACGCGTTCTGTTCAGAAGTGGTTTTTGATAACCATCCTCGACCCATTTTTCATTTCACAACCTTCTGAAATTTGGGTCCGTTTTCAGGAGATGTCCTGTTTCATTACCAAATCCGGGCAATCGACTTTTTTCCATCAAAACGAGTTTTGGCAATGTATCGACAAAAACCGATATCACCTTTGGGGGATGACTTGGGCCACGCTTTACAACACGTTTTGGGGGTTTCTTGTGGGGGTCTCTTCAGGGGTATTAGTAGGGTTGATGTTGGGGCGTTCGGTGGTTCTGGCAAAAATTTTCGAACCTTTTATTGTAGCCTTCAATTCATTGCCCCGGATTGCCCTTGTTCCATTAATTGTCCTTCTCTTTGGACTTGGAGATCTCTCGAAGATCATGACGGCCTGGATCATTGTTTTCTTCTTGGTGTTTTTCAATACCTATGAAGGAGCCCGTTCTGTAGACCGAGACCAGATCAATGCGGCACGTCTGTTGGGAGCCTCCGATTTTCAGGTGACTTTAACGGTTGTGATCCCTTCAACCATGTCCTGGGTCTTTGCCTCTTTAACCCCTGCAGTTTCTTTTTCATTGATTGGAGTCATTGTTGGAGAATTCATCGGTGCCGAAAAGGGGCTGGGGAAAATAATCATTGAATCCGAATCGACGATGGAATCAGCTGATATGATGGTTTCATTGTTTGTTCTTATGATTGTCGGAGTTTTGTTGGCATATCTCGTCAGACGCATCCAGTCTCATCTGCTCCGATGGCAATCACAGCATTCTGCAGAACGTTAGACCAAAAATAAAATGTCCCATTCTGAAATTAAAAAAACCTGGAATGAACTTCTAAACCTGGAAGAACCTTTGATCCTTCCTGTGGCTCATGATGCACTTTCAGCAAGACTGATCGAACAAGCGGGATTTAAAGCTTATTCGATCGGAGGGTTTCCTTTAGTGGGTTCCAGGTATGGCCTTCCCGATCTGGGACTTGTGGGGTTTTCTGAAATGAGGGATGGGATCAGAGATATCATGAATGCAACCAAGCTTCCGGTATTACTGGATGCAGATGATGGATATGGAGACCCAAAGAATGTGACCCGAACGATCAGGACTTATGAATCTTTTGGAGCAACAGCATTATTCATTGAAGACCAGGTAAGTCCCAAAAGATGTGGCCACATGGTAGGAAAGTCAGTGATTGATGCAGAAACGATGGTTCGTAAAATTCATGCCGCGGTTGAGGCAAAAACAAATCCGAATACCTTTCTCATTGCTAGAACCGATGCAAGAGCAGTTTTGGGTCTTGATGAGGCACTTAGAAGAAGTGAAAAGTACATCAAGGCTGGTGCTGACGGAATTTTTATTGAATCCCCGCAATCGATTGAAGAATTGGAACAGATAGGCAGTTCATTTGATGTTCCCCAAATGGCCAACATGCTTGAGGGTGGGGACACCCCAATGCTCAGCCCAACAAAGCTTTATGAGATGGGGTTTGATATGGTGGCTTATCCTGTAACCCTATTGTTCCGGGTGGTAGAGACAATGCAAAATACCTTGAAAAACTTACAAAAAAACAACTTAGAAGAAGCCCACCCAGGTGTTTCATTTGAAGAATACAAGAAAATTGTGGGGATTCAGGAATGGGAAGCGATTGACCAAAAATTTGGAAATTGATGGTACCCTAAATTATTTCTCTTTCATTCCATCAAAGATCATGGTTTTTTTGCTACCAATTCTATCCTGTTGAATATCAAGTCCATCGCTCCTGAATCATCAGCCATATCAGTAAATTTATTCCTGACAATGTTGCGGAATTCATCGAATTCTTCCTGAGTGATGGATTCCTGATAACAGTCAGGCTTGCAATAAGCTAAGGCAGCACCTGATTCGAAGGAATCCATAACCTGATCCGGAGTTTTTCTGGAAGAAACAGACAGAATTTCAGCGGATTCCACTTCAAACCCTTCTTTTTCAAAAAAGGTTTTATAGTCTTCTGATGATTCAAGAAAAAACCAGGGAGATACAAAAGACCTGAAGGAGTGCGGTGTTCGAGGATCTTGAACAGCTTTTTCAAATGCATCTAAAAACTGAGGGCAGTACCTTTTCTTCGCAGGAGCTTGCATACCAATTCTTCCCCCCGGTTTTAAAACCTCATGACATCTTTTGATGGCTTGGACAGGATCGCTGTACCATTGAAAAGAAGAATTGCAAAAGATTACATTCACCTGACGGGGAATCTTAAATTCTTCTGCAGACTGGACGGAAAATTGAATTTTCTGTGAAGCATAGGCTTGGTTTGCTTTTTTGATCATGCTGGCAGCAGGATCAACTCCAAAAATGGAACCCTGAGTGATTTGCCCTATTTCTGCAGTGAGTTGGCCCAGCCCACAACCTAAATCAAGGATGTCTTCATCTTCTCGGATTTTCAGTTTTTTGATTAATATTTGACCTGCAGATTGTTGGAGGGATGAGAGTTGACTATAACTATGAGCGATTTCAGAAAATTTTCCTTTTGGACTGGACTCAGGATCCTTCATGATATTCCTAAAATTTTGAGGGAGTTACATTGAATCGTCATTATAATGGCAAAACATTCATTGAGGAAAATCAACAAAATTGATGGGATCCCCATTGCATTCAATCGAATCAATGTAGACACCGATCAAATAATACCGAGTGATTTTTGTAGGAATACAGGGAAAACCGGGTATGGGGTCCACCTGTTTCACTATTGGAGATATCTTGACGGGAACATGGACTGTCCTGATCCAAAATTCATCCTCAACGAATCAACCTTTCAAGCTGCCAATATCCTTTTGACGAGGGAAAATTTTGGTTGTGGTTCAAGCCGTGAAGCAGCTCCCTGGGCTTTGTGGGAATATGGTTTTAGATGTTTGATTGGAGTGAGTTATTCTGAGATTTTTTATAATAACTGTATAAAAAATGGCATCCTGATTTTTACCCTGGAATCTGAAAAAATAAATAATCTTTTTAAATCTGTTGAAGAAAATGCTGGCATGAGTATGAACATCCATTTGATTCAACAAAAAATAATAACACCGGAGGGTAATTCAATGCATTTTGAAATCAGTGAATTCCATAAATTCTGCCTCGTCAATGGAATCGATCAGATAGATTGGACTCTACAATTTGAAGACTTAATCATTCAGCATGAAAAAAAAGTTGAAGATGGTTTTCCCTGGTTGAGCTTAAAAAGCGATGCTTAGACGGACTTTAGATATCAACAGATTGTTCTAACTTTTTCAATACTTCTACTTTGGATTATCACTTCTTCATCTGTGACGTCTTCACCCGGGCTCACTTCAGTGGCAATCAGCTTGCCGTGCTGCCCGAGGCCGAGGGGCTCAGTGACATCCAAATGCAGCAGATTGCCAGGGAATTCAATTTTTCGGAAACTGCGTTTGTCTTCCCTCCGGAGCAGGGCCAGACGCGTAGGGTGCAAATTTTCACTCCCGAAACAGAAGTCCCCTTTGCCGGGCATCCCAACCTTGGAACCGCCTTCACGCTTTACCGCAATGGATATCTTGGGAACAAGCTGGATTCCGTGCAGATTATTTTTGAGGAGAAAGCGGGGCTTGTTCCGATTTCCATCGAAACCGAAACAGACGGCACCCTGTTTCTCGAGCTGGAGGCGCCGGAGCCACTTTCATTGGGCCCGGAGTTTTCTGTGGAAACGATCTGTGAGGCGGTGGGGCTCTCTCCGGATGATCTTGAAGTGCAAAACCATTTTCCCAGGGTTGCTTCCGTGGGCTTGCCGTTCCTGATGGTCGAACTGACATGCAGGGAAGCGCTGCAAAAGGCCAGAACCAAGCTCGAATCCTCTCAGGTGCTTCGTGATCAGGGGGTTCCCTACATTCACCTCTACATGTGTTCCCACGATGAATATGACATCCGTGCAAGGATGTTTGCACCATTTGAAGGAGTGTTCGAAGACCCTGCCACTGGAAGTGCCAACTGTGCCCTGGCCGGTCTGCTTGCGGATTTGATGGAAGCGGAACAAGGACATTTTTCCTGGAAGATCGCCCAGGGGGTGGAAATGGGCAGACCCAGCATCCTCCATGCAAGAGCAAAAAAGATTGAGGGGCAGGTGGTTAAAACCTGGATTGGAGGGAATTGTGTCCAGATGGGAGAGGGGACGCTTCAAGTCCCATAGTCCTTGGATCCATTCAATTCCATCAAAAGTCTATCTCAGAAAAAAGCTTGGATCAGACCGATAGGTGGTTGGATTGAATGGCAGATTGAGCAGGAATGAGCTTTGACCCAATCCTCACTTTAAAAGAAATGGATTTAGTATCCTTTAATTGAGATCCAAGGGGTAGGGGTGACAATGTTTCAGTTGGTTGGCCTCATCCCCGATTCTTCCGTAAAGGGTTTCATTTAAAAAGGCACTGTGACTGACGACAGCAACATCGGTTTCCTCCAAGCCTTTCAAGAACTTTTTGAAATCCTGGATTCTCTCTCGCAGTTCTTCGATGTGTTCCATCCTTTCTTTCCTCCATATCTGATCGGATTCTGATTCCAATTGAGAAAAATCAATCCTTGAAAACTTTTCCTGTAAATCCTTTTTGTCTCTTCGTTTGTTGCAGATTTGCAGCCCTTGTGGAAATTCCTTGATCACATCGAGGGCAATGATTTTCACATCTGGATGCATTTTAAAAATTTCCTGACAGGTTTCCAGTGTTCTCGTTAAAGGTGAGACAAAAACTTTCTGGATCAACGATAATGCTTCCCACTGCTCACCCAAATCCTTGGCCTGTTGTAATCCTTTATCCACCAGGGGAGCATCAAAACATTCATCCAAAACATAGGCTTGGCTGCCCATTTCCAATGCTTTGACATTGTGGTAGGCAAGTCCGTGTCGAATGCAGTAGATATTTTTCATTGATTCAAAATAATCCTGTTAATTCCATCAATAACCCCAAAAACGCACATCATTCCAGGAATGTTCAGCACATGATGAACGGGTTGGCAGGAGTGGTTTGCAGGGCGATTCATACCAATTTCACCTGAATGTATTCCTTGACCCATTCCTGCCCGCCCTCACGTCCCAGGGTTCTCGGAAGCTTCAATCCCCGATCAGAAAAACGCAACTGTTCCTGCGTACCCAGATCCATGAATCCTTTTTTGATCTACAGGTCGGAGTGGCAGAGGCCTGCTGCTGTCACCCGGATCAAAAGCTAGAAACCATGGGGTGACTCTAAAAGCTTCTGGCATTTTTCGAAAGGTTTATCCCAGTCCATAATTTCGTAGCTGGTGAAGTGGGACATTATTTCTGAATTCATTTGAAATAAGAGAGTCGATCTTCCAGGACATCCGTGACAATTGGGCATTTTCATGATTTATCTAAGTACCAACTATATCGTGATCTTCCTACAACCTGTCAATTTTTTTCTTCAATACATTTTCCCGTGGCTTTTCGATTCGGAAAAATCCTGAAGATCCATTATGGCCAGAGTTCTTCATTCAATTTTTTCTGCCTTCCATGCTTCACCAGAGGAAGCATCACCCCGAGAAGGTTAATGGCTTCATTAGATTCAATGGATTTGACATGATTTAAAGATTTTTTTTTGAAACACTTCTAATGCATCATCGATTCTGAAAACGGAAATTCGATCTAACGGAAATCCTCTGAAAGCCGCCCTGATGATGGTTGCTGCAAGCAGCCTGATTGGGATGACGACCATCCTTGCCAAAATCCTTGGACAGGAGTTGGAAGGGGAATCTCTGCATCCACTTCAGGTCAGTGCAGGAAGGTTCTTCTTTGCATTAATGACCTTGTTCGTATTTTCTCGATTCCGTCGATTCAAATTTCAATCACCCCATTATGCAATTCATTTTGGAAGGTCGTTGTTGGGATGGGCGGGAGTCACTTTGATGTTTGCGTCTGTGACGTTCATCCCGGTTTCGGATGCGATTTCCATAACATTCCTGAATCCAGTGATTGCGATGTTCCTTGCTATTCCGTTTCTTAAGGAACGCATCAGCAGGATGCGCTGGATGGCTGCTTTGATCTCCTTCACGGGCGCCCTGATCCTTTTAAGGCCAGGGCTAGACAGTTTCCAGTGGGCATCCTTTTTGGCCTTTGGTGCTGCATTTTGTTTTGGGTTTGAGAACATTCTGATCAAGAAACTGAGTTTTAACGAATCTCCTTTTCAGATCCTGACCATCAACAACACTTTTGGCTGTATCCTGTCGCTGACCGCCGCTGCTTTTGTCTGGAATGCTCCAACTCCCAGGCAATGGGCCGAGTTGGCAGCATTGGGAGTGATCATGGTCAGCGCCCAGTCTTTGTTCATTCAATCGATGCGCAGTGGTGACGCCAGTTATGCACTTCCTTTTTCTTACATGACCCTGGTTTTTGCTGCAGCCTATGATTATTTCATCTTCAGTACCCAACCCGATGGGATCAGTGTTATTGGAGCCTTGACGATCATTTCCGGAGCCATCCTTTTGGGAACCAGGGAGATTTTCCAGAAAAAGTGATCCAGGGTAGGGAGGGTGCTGGAGCAAAACAAGGAAAGGAACTTGGTACGAGGCCAAAATGATTGGATCGGGTGACAACAGTTTTGGAATTTTGGAGAAGTCCAGTCTCTTCCAGAATTGGATACAGAGGTTTAATATCAACCGGGACAGGATCAGAAAAACGGATCCTTCGCCAACCGGGCTAAATCGTCACCACTGATCAGGTGTATCATGAAAAAGTTCGGGCAGCTGACTCAGATCCCGGATTTCTGGATGCCCTTGAAAATCCAAAGGCCATTCCATACTGGAACGGTTGATCCAGACCGCCTGAAAACCGGCATCCAGTGCACCCTGCACATCATCGATGGGGTTGTCTCCAACATGCAGAATGTGTTGATGGGGGATGTTCAACGTGTTGCTGACATGATCAAAGATCTTCCTGTCGGGTTTTTGAACGTCCACCTGTTCTGCCGATATATGGACATCAAAATATTTTCCGATCTCCAAACGCATCACGTTTGCGTTTCCATTCGTTAAAGCGGCCAGTTTGAATTTCCCGTATAAAAACTTAAGGCAGCCTTCGACATCCGGATAAATCCTCACCTCATGCCTGAAATGCAGGAATTTTTCAATCAGGTTATCCGATAGTTTTGGGTCATATCCATAATTTTCCAAAAGCACTTCGAAAGAAAGCTTCCTCAACTCCGTCAGGTTGTGAAGAATCTCCTGATTGTTTTTCCGGACCAAGACCAGTGATTCCCTGAATTCCTCATCCAGAGTTTCCGGGTTGAATCGTGGGAACTGGTCCAGAAGATGTTGTTTGATCTTTGCCTGTGCGTTTTGAATGACTGGGGCGGTGTGCCATAAGGTGTCATCTAAATCAAATGAGACCGCTTTGATGTCATTCAAGACTGGCTTGGTTTCCATCCGGGATGAAGGTCGAAGGTGACAGAAGCTATGACTGGAAGAGACCCTAAATGAAATTCATTCAAACTTAAACCCCAACCTAGCATCGGAGTCCTACCCCCTCAGAAATGAGGCCTGCTGAACCAATGCCATCAGGCTCTAGAAAACTTGGGTAGTGGGAGCATCAATTCTCAGACTATTTGGGATGACGCATGAGAAGAATTTATTTTGAGTTGAATGAACTGTTCTGTGGACGAGATAAGAAGACATAACGAATCCCTGAAGTGCGACAAAAAGTGCTTAAGGGATTCGCTGAAATTAGCGATGGACTCTTCTGAAATACTGAAATAATAAAACAAAATTTTGTATATGGTGGAGACGAGGGGGATCTATGTAATCACCCCTTTAAGGCCTTGGAACCACTGGTATCAGTACTTCAAGAACTTATTTTGTACCAGAAAACCTGTGCCAGAAAAGAATTCAAGAAGGGCAAGCGCAGGAGAAAAGATAATATAGAATTCCAGTAATCCCAGTGATAAAGGCTATTTGTAGTCCTAAATTTCCATCAAGGCTGAATTTTAGGGTCTCTTTTTTATTGAGGCTCTCAGGAATTTGATCTGTTGTTTTGATAGTATCTGTCTGCATGATTTTAATCTAGAAAACGTATATTTGAGTTATGAAAGAAGGCTTAACAGTCTTGAATTGATTGAAATCTGATCAAGTTGTCAAGCCATCTTTGAGGAGATTAGAAATTCGTATGAAGGTAAAATAAATTAGGGAAGCGTGAGTTTGACACTAGTTTTGCCCCAGTTAGAACCTATTGATGGATCATTAGGGTCATCGGGACCACCATTCCAATTCATTGTACCTGAACCAGATGCTCCCTTATATTTCCCGGTGCCTCCCATTACTGTCACTTTACCTATACCCTTTTGATCCATCGGTTTAAAGGAAGAGATAACCCTCGTGAACATGGCATTTTCTTTGTCATGGTAACTTCTACAGGTAGCGGTAAAAGACATTGTTTGAGTCGATGGGTTCATAATACCATTATAAACACATGATGACGCACTGGTGACTTTTTCACCCATGATTGAGCCTCTTTCAATGCAATGAAAAGTGCCTAGGATGTGCAGAGGCATCTGTCCCATAAATTGCATGCCTGTTGTTTTCTGACTGCAACTCCAATTGATACTCATAGTTCCAGAGCCAGCAAAGGCTATTGGTGACAACATAAAAAATATTAACCCATTTATTGAGAGAATTCTTATGAGCAATTTCAGCATAATTATGTCCTTTATTTTATGATTAATTATTAACGTGCCAGAAAGACAAATATACATTAGTGAGTAATTTAGTCAAACCAGCCAACATCGAGTTTTGATATTGATTTCCTTTCTTTAAATTTTATTATTCATTCAACCCCATTGTTTTGATCTAAAAATATATCAGGCAATCATATATTGTCAACAACCTGATTTCCCCCTTTACCTCTCCTTATTTATTCTGTTTATAACTCAATTTCGATGCCCATGGGTATTAGGAATTTGGATGAATATTTCTATTTATTATCTAGATAATAGATCTCTCAAAAACAGCCAGACTTGAGGTCCACTTAACAAAAACCGTTGCAAATGATACCGTTACGGCAACTTGATAGATTTCTTCATTAAGTTATGACCGAGATTTGGTCTCTCTTGGTTACCTAAAAAAGCAATCATTAAGACAATTTAAATGGATGGGAAATATCTCTTATAAAGAGGTAGCACTTGGTAGTTGATGCTTAAAAACTAAATGTAAATCTCAAAAAGAGATTAGAAGAGCTTAGATGTTGGGAAATGCGTAATTTCAGGTCTTTAAAAAAAGAGAAATAAAAGAATCCAACCTGAGCCGGATCCATTGACGCAGGTTATAGGCTGCAGCAGCGAGGGTAACATTGA
>Ga0066858_10000162_pt1 | contig 21888 bp, 21 predicted proteins | sample ETNtaG_29_FD_65603 | JGI IMG/M metagenome (GOLD analysis project Ga0066858, IMG submission 65603) | Marine microbial and viral communities from oxygen minimum zone, Eastern Pacific Ocean - ETNP201406SV201 | ecosystem: Environmental > Aquatic > Marine > Oceanic | place: Pacific Ocean: Eastern...
ACTTCGCCAAAACTATCCGAATCCTTTCAACCCGGTGACTACTATTGCCTATGATATCCCCAAAATTACCAAAGTCCGGATTGACATGTATAATATCCTGGGCCAGAAGGTACGGACCCTGGTAAATGGTACTCACCAGCCGGGTGTGTACCACATTCGATGGAATGGAACCAATGATTTTGGTAATCCGGTGTCATCCGGGATGTATTTTTACAGGATATCTTCCGAGGAATTCATCAGTGTGAAAAAACTGGTCCTGATGAAATAAATTTGAGGATAGTAATGAGTTAAAAAAAAGGGGTCTTTCCGACCCCTTTTTTTCTACCGTGAATTTCCTTCAGGAAACTTTTATTTCAATTTCCTTTGGCTTCAGCTCTTCGGATTTCGGAACACAAACAGTGAGGACCCCGTTTTTGAAGTTTGCGGTGATTTTATTTTCCATCACATTGTCAGGAAGCTGGAACGAACGGCTGAATTGTCCATATCCCCGCTCCATCCTGTAATATGTATCGTTTTTATCCTTCTTTTCATAGTTCCGGTTACCGCTGACAGTCAGTACGTTTTCCTTCACATTCATGTTGATATCCTTTTTTGATATGCCTGGAAGATCTGCGGTTATTGTGAACGCATTTTCATCTTCACTGATATCAACTGACGGGCACCATGCATTGCTGTTTCTTTCCCAGCCATTTCCGAAGAATTCTGTCAGGAAGTGATCCCAGTCACTTCGGGTTGAGAGCAGGTTTGCATTTGGGTTCCATTTTATTAATGACATGATTTACTCCTTTTATTTTGAAAGTTTCATTATGTATTTTACATTGATTCTTGCAATTGCCGTGCCGAAGAGTATTCTTTCCGTTCTTGTCATATTGAATAGCATATATGGCAGAGGCAATCATCGTTTGGTCATATTGGTGTGTAATATTGGCAGACTCTATATAAAGGATTGAAGGTTCTGTACAGGACAGGTTAAGTTTCCGCCCGTTATTACTGTCAATAATGTGTAAATACAAAAAGGGATTTTATGAACAAGACTAATCTACATTCACTCCTGTCTGCAATTGATATTTCCGCTGACTGGGTAGGGTTGCGGGAAGTGCGTGAAACCACCACAACGCGTTTTGTCCGTGACGGAAAACCGCAGGCAAATGCAAAAGAGACCACCCATGGGATCATGGTGGAAGTGCTGGCAGATGGACAATTCGGCTATTACGGCACAAACAGAATGGATTCGGTTTCCATATCGGATTCGGCAAAAAAAGCTCTGAAACAGGCAAAATCCGCTGCGAAATACGCTATACATACGTTCACTGAGGACGCCCGCCCGCCGTTTACTGGCAAATATTACTCCGATTATAAAATACCCATGGATGCAATAAGCCCCGGTGAGCTGAATCAATTGCTTGTCGACATTAATAATGCGCTAAAAGTTTCGGATAAGGTTATCAGTGTAAATGCCCTGGCGCGGATTATAGAAACTACCCATCATTTTGTGAGTTCAAACGGAAGTGATATCCTTCAAGATTTTTTACTCGTAACATTTGATGCATCTGCAACCGCAAATGAAGGACCTGTTTTCCAGACACGCACCCATGGCGGATTGCGTGGATACAGTCGCCAGGCCGGTGCAGAAATGTTCGGGGATAAAGAAGATATCCTTGCTGTTGCGACGCGGATTGGTGAACAGTCCGTGGAATTACTGACTGCAGAGGAATGTCCATCCGGGACCATGGATATTGTACTGGCACCTGACCAGATGATGCTGCAAATCCATGAAAGTGTGGGGCATGCCACGGAGGTGGACCGTATTCTCGGAGATGAACGAAATTATGCCGGCTGGAGCTTTGTGACACCAGACGATTTTGGAAAATTACAGTATGGATCGCAATTGATGAATATAACGTTTGATCCTACCGTGACAGGACAGTTTGCATCATACGGATATGATGATGGAGGATTGAAAGCGGAAAAGGAATATATTGTCAAGGACGGGGTTCTGTTGCGGGGTCTTGGTGGGAAGGAAAGCCAGATTCGATCAGGAATACCGGGAGTCGCGAATTTCAGGGCCAGCTCGTGGAACAGAGCGCCCATCGACCGGATGGCGAATCTGAATCTTGAACCAGGAGATTCTACATTTGAAGAAATTATTTCTGCTGTTGAAAAGGGTGTGTATATGGAGAGCAATCGTTCCTGGTCTATAGATGATTATCGAAATAAATTCCAGTTTGGTTGTGAATACGCGAAGCTGATCGAAAATGGAAAACTCACGAAAACGGTGAAGAACCCGAATTACCGCGGAATTTCAAATCCGTTCTGGAACAGCTTAAAGATGGTCGGGAATCCCGATACGTTTGGTATGTACGGAACCCCATATTGTGGAAAGGGTGAGCCAAACCAGACAATCCGCGTAGGGCATGCATCTCCGGTAGTACTGTTTGAAAATGTGGAAGTATTTGGAGGAGCATGATATAATGGAAAAATTATTTGATCAGATTTGTGAAGTACTGTTCTCCAAATTGCAGGAGGGTGAATATCTCACTGTGAATTTTGGCGGTGAAAAGAGTCAGTTCATCCGTGTGAATAGTGCTAAAGTACGTCAAACCGGACTCATTGATGATGCGGGGCTCTCTCTGGAATTGATCCATGACAACAGGGTCTGCCACGGTAGTATTACTGTTCACGAACCATTTGAAGTGATGAAAGATGAAACTATGAAGGAACTTGAACGGATGCGGGTAGAAGTAGTACAGCTCCCTGAGGATCCCTTCATTGTTCTACCGGAGAATGCTGGTTCCAGTAGGGAAGTCAAATCAGCAAATGGCCTCCCGAAAGAAAAAGCGGTTGAAGCCCTGCTGCCGGCTATGGATGGGGTGGATTTAGTAGGGATATGGGCTTCCGGTCAAATATTCCGGGGGAATGCCAATTCTGCCGGACAAAAACACTGGTTTGAAACCGAAACATTCTCATTGGATTATTCCATTGTTACACCTGATCACAAGATGGTCAAAGGGACCTATGCCGGCACTGATTGGGATCAAGCAGCTTATGAAGCGAACATAGCTGATTCCCGTAAAAAGCTTGAAGTCATGAACAGAGCGAAGAAAAAACTGAACCCGGGGGAATATCGAACCTGGTTTGCTCCGGCAGCAGTCTCAGATTTTATCGATATGTTCAGTTGGAATGGTATCAGTGAAGCTTCAGTCCAGCAAGGAAACAGCTCTCTTGGTAAAATGCGAAGTGAAGGACAGAAACTGTCCCCGTTGTTTCATCTTGCTGAGGATTTTCGCAGTGGACTGGTTCCCCGTTTTAACGGCAGGGGAGAGGTGGCGCCGGATTTTCTTCCCCTGGTTGATTCCGGAGAACTAGCAAATACACTGGTAAGTTCCCGAACCGCTAAGGAATACAAGAAAAAAAGTAATTTTGCTTCCGATGGAGAGTACATGCGGTCACCGGTGATGAATAGCGGTAATTTGGATGAAAAGGATGTACTGAAAGCACTTGGTACGGGGCTTTACTTATCAAACCTGCACTATTTGAATTGGAGTGATAATACAGGCGGTCGGATCACTGGTTTAACACGATATGCCTGTTTTTGGGTAGAAAATGGTGAAATTCAAGCACCAATAGAAACCATGCGTTTTGATGATACCATTTACCGGTTTTTTGGAACTGAGCTGGAAGCTATAGGAAAAGCGAAAGTTTATTTACCTAATGTTCTTACGTATGATGGCAGGGAACTGGGCGGTTGTAGTTGCCCGGGAATTTTGGTGAAATCGTTTGCCCTGACTTTATAGGATAGCTGAGGAAAGGATACCGCTAAAATCAGGCAGTAGATATTGTTATCCAAGTTGGATAATCTCCTCAAATGCTTCATCATACCGATTAATTATTTCTGCCCAGTCAAAACGGAGAGCAATATTCCTTATATGTGCTTTATCGTTATTGTTTGCCTGAATCATCTTTTCTAATCTTTGCACGAAATCGTTATAATCATCATAAAGGATGGACTCGTGAAATTCTGCCGGAATTAATTCTGGATAAGATAATCGCTCTGGAAGCAGGGGACGAGTTCCACAATAAACTGATTCCATTATAGACGCTCCGAAAAAGTCCTGATTTGATGTTACAGGAAGAATATCTGCTCTCCAAAGCCACTTGGCATACTCTTTGAAGCTGTCAGCATATCCATAATGAACTACTTTTGTCCCAAGAGACCCAATTGCCTGGTCAAACACATCCGGTTTGTGCTTAAAATTTTCCCCGAGGATCGCTACTTCAAAATCCAATCCCTTTTCAGATAATATTTCCAACGCATCAAAAAATTCCTCCGGATTTTTATCGTATTCCCAACGGTGATTCCACAATAAAAGAGGTGTTCTGCTGTCTTTTTCGCATCGGTGTTCATCAAACCTGGAGAGATCAAGCCCAAGGTGCAGGGCAGAAGATTTTTCAGTGATTTTGCTGATGGTCTCCAGCTCGTTGTGATCAGGAAAGTGTTTCAGCATTTTACGTGCTTCAGTTAGAAAGGAGTTCATGTGGTATTGGGAATTGAAAAAGACATGATCAGCTGTGAGCGCTGTAGTGTAATTAATAAATCCGTAATGAATGTTGCGTTTTTCCCCCACGTCCCGGTCTGTGGTTGACCATGGATAGGAAAGCTGGTTCTCGTGGAAATAAACAGCTGTAGGAATGTTCGCGGTTCGGGAGCGGGTTAGAGAGAGAAAAGTCGTAAAATCCAGCATGTCCGTAGCCAGGATGAGATCCGGTTGGAGTTCTGATTCCATGAACATGCGAGCCAGGGTAACTGCTCCGCCGTGCATTCGCCACTTCCAAAATTGGCCCGGCAAGGTGAATAATTCTATTTGATGTGAACTATATTTTTGAAAACCTTTTGCCCAGTTTTTATGCGATCCTGTGAAATAGGGTTCGATTAATAATATTTTCATGTATCCGATAACAAGATTACAGACAAAAAGAGAGGATAATGGCTTATGTACGTGCCCGGGACTGGACTCGAACCAGCACGATCTTGCGATCACTAACTCCTGAAGCTAGCGTGTATACCAATTTCACCACCCGGGCGTGATACCGTAGCAAAAATTACTCTTCTACCCTGCAATTGAGCAAGGAATAAACTTGATACACCATCGAAAGACGGTGTATTTTTCGTTCATATTTTCTGATGGATCAAAAGGGTATTGCTACAAACAAAAAAGCTTATCATGAATATTTTATTCTTGATAAACTTGAAGCAGGAATTGAGTTAACTGGGAGTGAAGTGAAGAGCCTTCGTGAAGGGAAGGCCAGCCTTAAAGAAGGTTATGTGATAATTCGTGACAAAGAAGCATTCATGATGGGTGTCCATATCAGTCCTTATTCTCATACCGGTTACAGTGGTCATGAACCCAATAGGGAGAGACGTCTTCTGCTCACGAAGCGTGAGATACTGAAGCTTGGTCAGAAAATAGCAGAAAAAGGCATGACAATTATTCCCCTGAAACTCTATTTTAACAAAAGTTGGGCAAAAGTAGAGATTGGTGTTGCTAAAGGGAAGAAACATTATGATAAAAAAGCAGCATTAAAAGAAAAGGATATAAAGAGAGATACAGATCGTGAGATGAGAAAATACGAATGAAATTTCTACCAATAGAGGAACAATTAACATTAATTAAGCGAGGTGTGGAAGAAATTCTGCCCGAAGAAGAATTAGTAGAAAAACTGAAAAAATCCAAAGAAACCAACACTCCGCTGATCATTAAACTTGGCTGTGATCCCAGCCGCCCGGATTTACACATTGGGCATGGGGTTGTCCTGCGGAAGCTACGTCATTTCCAGGATTTAGGTCATCAGGTTGTACTGGTGATCGGCGATTTTACCGCGATAATTGGGGATCCTTCCGGCAGAAATAAAACCAGGCCTCAATTATCGCTTGAAGAAGCGAAAAAAAATGCTGAAACCTATGTAAAGCAATCTGAAGCAATACTTGATATTGATATACTTAAAATTGTTTATAATTCAACTTGGTTGAATACAATGAGATTCAGTGAAGTAGTTCAGCTTGCCAGCAAATATACCATTGCCCGCATGATGGAAAGGGATGATTTTACCAAACGCTATAAGGAGGAAGTGCCAATTTCGATCCATGAGTTTTTGTATCCATTAGCACAGGGCATGGATTCGGTGGAACTGAAAGCTGACGTGGAACTGGGTGGAACGGATCAGAAATTCAATCTGCTGGTTGGACGTGATCTCCAGCGTGAATATGGACAGGAACCGCAGGTGATCGTGACATTGCCGCTGCTGGAAGGAACGGATGGTGTGGAGAAAATGTCCAAATCATATGGAAATCACATTGGTCTTTATGATATACCGGAGGATATGTACGGCAAGGCATTATCTATTTCGGATGATATGATCGAAAAATATTTTCTGTTGGCAGTGGATGCCGATGTAGATATAATGAAAGAAGTGCGCCGACAGCTGGATGATAATTCTGTCAATCCCCGCGATGTAAAACGGTGGCTGGCAAGGGAACTTGTCACGCTTTATTACGATACTGAAACGGCTGTGAAAGCCCAGGAGCATTTTGATCGTGTATTTATCAATAAAGATGTACCTGATGAAATGGAAGAGTTCAAACTGACAGAGGAAATACAGCTTTTAAATATCCTGAAAAATTCCGGATTTATCCGAAGTAAGGGAGAGGGACGGCGGCTGATCAAGCAGAATGCGATAAAATTGAACGGAAAAATCTGTGGTGATGAACTTACTGCGTTAGCACCGGGATGCGATGAAGTCGTGATCAAGGTTGGCAAGCGGCGTTTCCTAAAAGTAATAGGTTGAATAAATTAACCTTTTTGCTACTGGGAATCCTATTGACCAGTAGTCCTGGCCAAAAGTCTGAGTTAGACGACATCAGATTGGTCATATTTTTTTCTGTGGATCAGATGAGTCCACACCTGTTGAATCAGTATGAACCGCTTTACACTGGCGGGTTCAGGTGGTTGATCGATCATTCTCATCAGTTTACAAACACTCATTATGAACACGGTTACACAGCCACAGGACCGGGACATTTTGTTTTGGCTTCCGGTCAGCATCCTGGGCCGAATGGTATCCTTGGTAACTATTGGTACGATCGTGAACTGAAACACACGGTATCCTGCGTAGAGGACACGGTTTCAAAAGTAGTCGGATACGAAGGCGATGCCAGATCTTACCGGCAGATTAATACCAACACTCTCGGGGATTGGTTGAAAAACCGGCATCCTGATTCAAAAGTATATTCTGTTGCCGGTAAAGACCGTAGTGCTGCCATGATGGGTGGAAAACATGCTGATCTGGCACTGTACTACAATTGGCACGGATCATTTATAACCTCAAGTTATTACATTGATGCACTCCCGGAATGGCTGATTAAATATAACAAAAAGTTAAATGCAGTGTCCTATCGTGATTCTCTCTGGACGCGTTCATTACCATTTGAGGTGTACGACCGCTATGCTCATGAGGATTTTTTAGAAGGTGAATCCGATCGATATCATTCAGAACCGTACTCTCCGGTATTTCCGATTGGGTTTGATGCAGATGCTTCTGATAAGGATGTTGTAGATGGATTTTTTGGTTTCCCCTGGATGGATAGAGCAACAATAGATTTGGCAAAAGTCATTGTCCAGGAGGAAGGTTTAGGACAGGATAAGAATCCCGACATTCTGTTTGTCGGTCTTTCTGCTACCGATGCAATTGTTCATAATTATGGACCGAATTCTCATGAAGCAATGGATGCAATGCTCAAAATTGATCGCTATCTAAAGAATTTGATCGCTACTTTAGAAGATGAGGTGGGTCTTGAAAATGTTCTCTTTGTACTGACAAGTGATCATGGCGGACTTGCCCTTCCGGAGTACCGTCAGAAAATGGGACTGCCTGGCGGCAGGATCAGCAGACCAGAACGGGAAACAGCAGTACAGGACGTATTTATCTTGCTGGAAAAACACTACGGAAGTTCTGATTTTGTAGTGAATGACGGTCTTGGCTTTTACTACGATTTAGGCCGAATGAGGGAAATGAATATCAAGAAAACGGATGTGGATACCATAATCCGTGAAAGGGTGGAAAAGGTTACTGGAATTGCCAGGGTTTTGACCAAGGACGAAATATTTTCCTCCCACCCTGGTGATACAGTTCTTGCGAGATTGAAAAACTCATTCCACCCTGTAAAAAGCCCTGACTTATGGATCCTCCAGGAAAAATACTGGGTAACGAAATATCCACGCGGAACTGGTCATGGAACTCCTTATGATTATGATACACATGTTCCCCTGCTGTTTTCAAAAGCAGGACAGAAGAAAACTACTGTTTCAAGAAAAATTATGATGGTTGATATTGCTCCTACCATTGCTGCAATGCTCGGAATTAATATTCCAAAAGATATTGATGGTGTACCAATTACAGAAATGCAAAAATAATGAAGATGTTTTCGACTAAGCACAAGAATTCATGTTAGCCAAAGAAATATTAATTGATCAACAATCATCATAAGAATGAATTTTTTTTTGAAAAATTTCAGAATAGTTATTTATCTAATCTTATTGAAATCCTAAATTCATTAAGGTTTTTTTTACTTTTTAAAGAAAAGGTGACATTTTATGGAAGATAATATATATGAATTTACCGATAAAAACTTCAATTCAGAAGTTCTCCAATCTGACAAACCGGTGCTTGTAGACTTTTGGGCTGAATGGTGTGGCCCGTGCAAGGCAATAGCACCGACTGTTGGAGAAATCGCTAGTGAATATAATGGAACAATCAAAGTAGGAAAGGTAAATGTAGATAATAATCAAAAAATTGCCATGGAATACGGGATTCGAAGTATTCCAAGTTTATTGATATTTAAAGATGGTACCATAGTAAATCAAATTGTAGGTTCCGTTCAAAAAGATAGTATAACCAAATTATTGGATGAAGCTTTATAGCTTCGTCTTCAAAGGTAATGAATGTGAAAAACATATTGTCAAATTCGTCAGTACCTTTGGGAATATTTGGCAGGTAATTGAACTACAATACACTTTATTAATGTGATGAATCGAAAAGTCATTATTATCGGTTCCGGCCCTGCTGGTTTAACAGCCGCTATTTATGCAGGCCGGGCAAACCTAAAACCCTTAGTATTTGAAGGAAATCAACCCGGCGGTCAATTAACGATCACCACTGATGTAGAAAATTATCCAGGGTTTCCTGAAGGGATCCTGGGTCCTGAAATGATGGATCTATTTCGGAAACAGGCACAGCGTTTTGGTGCTGAAACTCAATTAAAAAATGTGACAAAAATTGATTTCAGTGAATATCCGTTCAAGGTGTGGGTTAACCAAGATCATTTTACGAGTGAATCCATTATTATTTCCACTGGAGCCTCTGCAAAAATGCTTGGTTTAGAATCAGAAAAAGAACTCATGGGTTACGGAGTTTCTGCATGTGCAACCTGTGATGGATTCTTTTACAAGGATAAAAAAGTGTTGGTTGTTGGAGGAGGAGATTCTGCAATGGAAGAAGCAATCTTCCTGACAAAATTTGCCTCCGAAGTATGGATTGTCCACCGAAGAGATGAATTACGTGCCTCCAAAATTATGAGGGAAAGAACACTGAATAACCAGAAAATTCATGTTCATTGGAACACAGTTATCGAGGAAATTCTTGGGACAAAAGAAACCGGTGTAACTGGGGTGATGCTTAAAGATACAAAAACCGGAGACATACGGGAAGACCAGTGTGATGGTGTTTTTATGGCGATTGGTCATACTCCAAATGTTTCCTTGTTTAAAGGGATGCTGGATATGGATGAAAAAGGCTATATCAGTACAAAAAATGGTAGCACTTCAACCAGTATTCCTGGTGTGTTTGCATGCGGAGATGTACAGGATCATGTATACCGCCAGGCCGTTACTGCAGCCGGTTCCGGATGTCAGGCAGCTATAGATGCTGAACGTTTTTTAGAGGGAATATCCGAAATTAATTGACTTTCGTTTCATCGTTCATTCTAACGAAAAAGGATAAATGATGAACCAGATAAAAAGAGTTGTTTATGAATTAAAGGATCTGAAAAAGGATTACGGAAATCGTACCGTTCTTCAGATTGGCCACCTAGAGTTTCATCCCGGAACTATTTATGGAATTGTTGGATCCATCGGGTCTGGAAAATCCACTTTACTCCGTTTATTAAGTGGGAAGGAGAAGGAAACATCCGGATCTCTTAAATATGATGATGACACTTTCAAAACAGGGTGGTTTGGAAAAATTAAACCCAGCGAAGATATCTTTCTTGCCAGTATAGACTTTTTTCAGGAGAATCAAAAAGTAAATCAGGCTCTTAAAGATATTCATCCGAAAAAAGTTGATGCCATTAATGGAAGGTATTTTTCGAAAGGACCTCAAAAAGTTTTATGGAATAAACAAATAGGGACACTCTCCCCGGGTGAAAAATCATGGTTGAATAATATAATGGCTGTTTACAGTGATCCCCGTGTATTACTCATTGATGATTATGGTACTACTATCGACAATAAAATGGAGTTTGATTTTCGGAAACGGCTCATAAAGATGAACAAAGAGTTAGGAACCACCATTGTCGCAGTTGCACCAGATGATTTTCATTTAAAGAAATTTGCTGCTGTATTAATCTATCTGGATAATGGACATATTTCAAAGATCAGACCGGGAAAAACAAAAAGCCAGGGAAAGTTCCGTAAAAAAACCTAAATATGTGACTTAAGGTCTTATGGAAACAGGCCTCATTACCTCTAAAACCTTTTTGGATCATGTGACAGGATTGAATCATGTGGAAGCTCCTGAAAGAGTCACATCCATCCTTGAACAATTGAAATTGACAAATCTGTTGGATTCACTTACTGAGATTCAGCCTGGAACCCCCAGCAGACTTATCCCCGAACTTGTTCACGTGCCTGAATACGTTGACCGTGTTGAAGAAAGTTGTATAAACGGGCATCCCTACATTGATACTTCAGATAACCCTATTTGTAAAAATTCTTATGAAGTAGCTCTCTTAGCGACTTCAGCCGTAACGATTGGAGTAGATTGGATTTTTTCAGGTAAGATAAACAATGCGATGGCAATTGTCCGTCCGCCTGGACATCATGCGGAAAAGGAAAGGGCCATGGGTTTCTGTCTTTTTAACAATGTTTCCATTGCTGCCCGTTATGCCCAGAAAGAGCATGGCGCGGAAAAGGTGCTCATTATTGATTTTGATGTTCATCATGGAAATGGTACACAGCATATTTTTGAGGAGGATTCAACTGTGTTATATGTGAGTCTTCATCGCTATCCTTTTTATCCGGGAACGGGAAACAAAGATGAGACGGGCAGGGGCAGAGGGCTTGGCATGACAATCAACTATCCACTTGACGCGAATACTGGAGACGATAATTACCTGGATATTGTGAATCATTCTCTTTCGGATAAGGTTTTGAAATTCCAACCGGATTTCATTATTTTGTCTTCAGGTTTTGATGCACATGAGATGGATCCTCTTGGTGGTATGAATGTGACAACACAAGGATTTGGAACCATGACAGAAATCTTTGTGAATCTTGCGGAAGAATGTTGCGGCGGGCGATTACTTTCTGTTTTGGAAGGAGGATATAATCTCAAGGCACTTGCAGAGAGTGTTGAAATTCATTTGAGAAAATTATCAGGAATAATAACGTGAAACGAATTCAACGATCGCAAAAATATCGTATCCTGTTTGGTATATGTGGAGGATTTGCAGATTATTTTGTATTGGATCCTGCCCTTGTCCGGTTAGTATGGATTTTTTTTACTCTGTTTGGGGGATCCGGAATTCTGGCATATATCCTTGCTTTGGTTATGATACCGAGCGAAAGCTATGTTTATGCCCAGTCAAGTGAACCAGATAAAAAATCAGAGGGGTCTCCGCTGTTTTGGAAAGTCCTTCTTGTGGTGGTGGGAATTATCTTATTTTTTCAATATAGGGAACTGTTTAGAATGATCTTGGATTCCTTCTGGGGATCAGGAATAAACGTTGTATTTTCTCTTCTTTTAATTGGGGTGGGGGTCTATTTACTTTACTTTCGTAGGGGAGTGAAACCTTCAACCTTAGAAGGAAATGGGGAAAATTCTCTTCATCTTTCAACAACGGAAAAGAAAATATTTGGACTCTGCGGAGGTATTGCAAAGTCCTTACAGATTGATGTTGTGATCATTCGGTTTTTATGGATCTTTGGAACATTTTTGAGTGCAGGAACTGAAATATTATTGTACCTGTTATTGTCATTTATTCTTCCGAAACCACCAACAATGAGCAAGGAATCTGTTTAATTCATTATGGACACAGCACGGTTTAAAGATATTATTCAGAATTTTTCTTCCAAGAGAATCCTGGTTATCGGGGATTTAATGCTCGATTCCTACATTTGGGGAAAGGCAGAACGTATATCTCCGGAAGCACCTGTCCCTGTCATTAAGGTTGACCGATCAAATTACACCCCTGGAGGTGCTGCAAATGTAGCGTTAAACCTCAATAGTCTTTCGTCAAATTCACAGATAATTGGTGTTGTTGGAAGTGACTCAGATGGAACTCTTCTTGCTGAACTCCTTGCCCAGGGAGGTATCAGCTCCGAAGGTATTGTCATTGATTCTGGCCGTCATACAACAGTAAAAACCCGGGTAATTGCTCATAGTCAGCAGGTTGTTCGCGTCGATCGGGAATTTGACGAACCGATTGATGAAACTGTGCAGAAGGAACTCATGGAACAAGTTGCCCGGTTCCTTCCGGAAAGTGATGGTGTCATTCTTTCAGATTATAACAAAGGTGTGCTTACCGTCAGGATCATTCAAAATATTTTGGATATCGCAACTAAAAATAAAGTGCCAGTTTATGTAGATCCAAAGAAGGAAAACTTCTCCCATTTTAAAGGGGTTCGTCTTTTTAAACCAAACTTCAATGAATTTATCTCTGGAACGGAAAGCGGTAAAATCGATGAAAAGATTGAAGAAAGAGGCATCAGACTTCAAAAACAACTCAAAGCGGAAATTCTCCTCATTACACAAGGTGAAAAGGGAATGATCCTTTTTTCGGATAATTCTCATCAGGTTATTTCAACAAAAGCGCGTCACGTTCACGATGTTTCTGGAGCGGGTGATACTGTGATTAGTACATTTGCCCTGAGTGATATTTCTGGTGCTACTCCAATAGAAGCAGTAACTATTGCAAATTATGCCGCTGGGCGGGTATGTGAAGAGGTTGGTGTTGTACCAATTAGTGGCGATATGCTTATTGATACCATTGGTTCTCATAACCAGGTCAGTTGATCATTATCCTGGTTGGCTGTTTATCTGATTATTTTTTGATGCAATTGCGTTTATCCTGCTTACTTATTTTTTTTTTACTGCTCACCATAAATTTACATGGACAACCGGAACCTGAATTCAGTCCATTTGACTGGGTAACATACAGACAAACGGGGGGAATTCAATCTATTACAGAAGGCTTTACCTATATCTATTTTGCGACGGAAGAGGGAGGAATTCTTCGGTACCATACGTTCCAGAATCAATTTGATGACCCCATTACCCAGGCGCAGGGATTATCTTCCAATAACATTAGGTCCCTTCACTTTGATCGTGAAACAGGAATGCTTTGGGTGGCATCAAAACACAGTCTTGATTACAGTTATACTAGAGAAGGAAACTGGACTTCAATTCCTTACGGAAATCTTGCACTTCCGAAAAATGTACATATTCGCCGGATTGGTTCTTCATCTGCGTATGTGTGGCTGAACGCGGGAGCATCATACCTAAAACTGGATAGGGTGTCGGGAATTTCATTGGGTGTTTTTACAATCCCTGATGAAGAAAAAATACTCTGGAGCAGTTCCCGGGTACTTGCAGGAATTGATATCCCAGAGGATATTGCAAATTACACTGTCACGGAAGGATGGTTATTGAATGGAAATCAGTTTTTAGATCCATTCGGAAGAACTATTGACATAACCTCTTTTTATCAAACTCGATTTTCGGATATTTGGCTGGGGGCTGGAGACGGAACATTATTTTTAGGTGATGCCCAGATGGAGACATTTTATCCCTTTGCGTTTGGACTTGCAAATTCGGATATTACAACCTTCACAAAAGAAAATGATTTTTGGATTGCCGGAAGATCCGGTTTCAGATCAGGGGGAATTACACGGTTCAATCCGGAAGAATTGCAATTTGATCTCTTTGATTTTGAGGTAACAATCAATATGAATGACCAATCTATATATTCATCAGTTGATACTGGGGATGAGATATGGTTTGGTGGAGAAATCGGAATTTTGGTTTACAAGAAAAAAGGAAATTTTTGGAGACTGATCGATGAAGCAAAAGGTTTGCCTGGCGGACATATCATCACCATGGATCACGATACATCTCATGTATGGGTTGGCACTCCTCGTGGAATTGCCCGAATTCATAAGGATTCCAAACGATCCAGGTTAACCGGAATTGAACCTTTTTTACACGAATCATTTATTTATGATATAGAAGTAATCGAAGATCAGGTGTGGATTGGTACGAGTTCTCAATTGTACGTTTACCATCAGGATCAACAGGCCCTGTATGATTTTCGTGATATGGGAGATCTCAGCAGGATTTCGCACCAACAGGACCTGCTAAAAAACTTTTGGGAAATTTACGAGTACAAACAATGGGTGTATATAGCAAGCGAACAGGGTCTCATTTCCTATGATAAAAAACGAGGTCAATGGTCGATGGTATTTGAGACAGCACATTATAATGATCGAAAGATTAATGCAATGGCTTTTTCCGATGAATATTGCTTTTTAGGGACTAATTTTGGTTTTGATAGAATAGATTTAAATCGTTTCTTCCAACGGGATTACAGTTATCCTTTTTTAGGACGGGTAAACGATTTATTTATTTCTGATGATGTATTATGGCTTGGGACAAACAAAGGATTAACAAAATTTCAATGGACAAAAGACTTTTAAATCTGCTGTTCCTTTTTTCTTTCGGATTTAGTTTGTTTTCTCATTCAGCAGCTTTTGGAGGAAGGGCAAGGGAGAAAGAGAATAGTAAGAATATCAATACGTTTACCCTGGGTTCATATCCGATTGTCCACGAGCATAAAGATTCGCTGCGCGTTTTCGTTTATTTTCATATTCCACACAGTTCCCTCCAGTTTATAAAAAAAGAGTCCGCATTCCAGGCTGGATACGAAGCGAACCTCTCTGTCCAGGATAGCCGGGGTATGCAGAAAATACATAGAGTGTGGAAGGATTCAGTCCTGGTGGAGGATTATTCAGGGACAGTGTCCCCAAGACGGTTTGTAACATTCATGACTGAATTTTCTGCTATTCCTGGAGAATACCGTTTGCTTTCTGATGTAATGGATCTGGATACTCGGGGTATTGCCGAATATTCGCAGGATTTGGATCTTTCACAATATACAGGTGAAGTTATTTTATATCCACCGATAATCCTCGAGGACAGAAATGGTGATTGGGGATTTACCAAAGGAAAAATTCCAGTTCTTACGAAAGCTATTGCAAAGAGTGCAGGAGAAATAACCGTTCATTTTTCAGGTAGAGTCCAGTCAGGAAATGCAAAAATTATGACGGTTCTGGACTCAAAAGGTGAAGGAAATCTCTGGAAACATGAACAAAGCATAAATGGGAAAGACAATTATTTTACACTAAACCTAACCATTCCAGATTCGGTGCTGAAGGGAATAAAATTCTCACTGAAAGCATTTTTAATCCAGAAAAATAATTCAGTCTCTAAATCGGTTGATTTTTCTCTTAAAAAAGCAGGTATTTCAACTTTTATTTCTGATATAAGTGATGCCATCGAACAAATGCGTTATATTCTTGAAGATGATGAAAAACTAGAACTGAAAAATTCTAACAGGAAAGAACGTGAAAAATTGTTCAGGTCATTTTGGAAAAAACGAGATCCTACGCCCAATGGTTTCAACAATGAATTAATGGAAGAATATTACAGGAGAGTCCATTATGCCAATGAACATTTTACAGGTTTCCAGCCTGGCTGGGAATCTGATATGGGGATGATTTATATTTTATTTGGTGCTCCTGATGATGTGGAGCGTATTAATTCCCATAGTGAACGGAAAGTCTTTGAAGCATGGCATTATATTGAAATAAACAGAAATTTCACCTTTGTTGATGAAAATGGATTTGGAGATTTCAGGCTCCAGACGCCTTTCTTTGGATACTGAAGATAATTTAGTAAAAAAATGATCGAGAAATTTTCATACAGCAGTCTTGAAACGTTTAAAAAATGCCCTATTCAGTTCAAAATACACTACCTTGATAAGGTTGTAAAACCGGATGCCGGTATCGAAGCGTTTATGGGGCAAAGAGTACATGAGGCCCTTGAATTTCTGTATGATGATGTAACTCATGGAAAAATTCCTCTTCTTGACACTGTGCTGGAGAAATACAGGGAACTTTGGGTACATGCCTGGCATGACCGCATTGCAATTTTCAGGTGGAAAGAATTCGGGCCCGAAAATTACTTTGCCCTCGGGGAGGATTGCCTGGCACGGTATTACCGGTTGCACAAACCTTTTTCTGAACCTGTGACGGGGATTGAGGTTGATCTGATATTTACCCTGGATAATTCGGATGATTATGTTATGAGAGGAATTTTGGACAGGGTAGACCATAATGGAAACGGAATGTGGGAAATCCATGATTATAAAAGCGGGAAGCGTGCACTGACTCAAGGACAAGCAGATACCGATTCCCAATTGGCTCTATACCAAATCGGCCTCCAGCAGAATGAAAAAAATGTTGAATCGGTCACGCTTGTCTGGCATTTCCTCCAGCATGGAATGGAGGTTCGATCAACCCGTACGGAAAATCAATTGAATTCGCTTATTTCAAAGACAAAGAAGACCATTGATCAAATTCGGGATCAAATCGCTTCTGGCGGGGGATTTGCCCCGAAAGAATCCTTTTTGTGCAACTGGTGCTACTATTGGGAGGAGTGCCCGGCGAAGGGCGGGACAAATCCATATATTTTAAGAAATAAGAAACCTTAGATGTTCATTCTTTCATCCTGCAGCCTTAATTTCCACCCATCATCATGAAGCTCAGCACAGAAGAAATTGAAGTCCTGACATTCATTCTCGACAATGAGGATTTTTCTCAACTTTCGCCGGACTATCAGAAAATCATTTCCTCTCTCCGCAGTAAACTGTCAGGTACTGGAACAGTAGAGCTCTTTGTGGACGGGGCTGCTGATTTGCACTCCGGTACTGCAGGCATTGGAGGAGTATTCTACCGCAACGGAGAGGAGCTCTATTCTTTTTCGGAATTTATCGGAAGCAAAACCAACAACGAAGCTGAATATGAAGCATTGATCCGCGGAATTAAAGAAGCACATAACTTAAAATTGTTATCTTTAAATATATTCGCGGATAGCCAATTGGTAGTTCGACAGATCACTGGTGAATACAAAGTGAAACATGAGCGTATGAAACCCCTTCATAAGCAGGCTTTGGAGTTACTGGACAAACTGGAAAATTGGAATATTGAACATGTCCTCAGGGATAAAAATACAAGAGCCGACGCTCTCAGTAAGTCAGGAATGGAAAAAGGACGAGAGTAACCAGTTCTACACATTCCGTTGAAAAACAATAGTTCTCCCATATTATCTGTACAGAACCTCACTGTAGCATTTCCTAAAAAAGGAAGTTTTTTCATAAAGAAACAAGCCTCTGACCAGGTATTGTCTGATATTAATCTTGAAGTGTACCAAGGGAAGATCACTGCTCTGGTAGGCGAATCAGGAAGCGGAAAGACTACTATCGGTAATACTATTGTAGGATTGGTACAAAATTTTACCGGAGAATTCCAGTTTGACGGAACACCGTATAATCCTCTAAACATGTCCCATCTTCGTACGGAAATACAATATATTTTCCAGGATTCCCTGAGCGCATTAAACCCCCGGATGACAGCGGGGCAGATCCTCAATGAAATTCTTTTGATACATCAATCCGATGAGACTGTTGATTCTATTATGGAACAAGTTGATCTCTACGGGGAAATTTCCGGGAAATACCCTCATGAACTTTCCGGCGGACAGCGACAGCGGGTGAACATTGCCCGTGCTTTGGCAGTGAATCCTCAAGTCCTGATCTGTGATGAGGTCGTTTCAGCTCTGGATGTGTCGATCCAGGCGAAAATACTTAACCTTATTACCCGTCTCGTCCGGGAACGAAACCTTGCGATCCTGTTCATTACCCATGACCTTAATGTTGTCAAGGCGTTCGCTGAGAGCATCATCGTTCTTTCAAAGGGGGAAATTGTTGAAAAAGGGACAGCACGGGAAATCATGGAGAGTCCTGGACATTCTTACACGAAAACGTTGATTGCAGCAATGGATTCTTAATACGAACCAGTTGGAAATGAAATCCGCTGATTCCCTTTTGTGACTTACATCACACTTTGAACTTAGAAATTGATATTTCCCTGATTTCTGTGTAATATTTATCTCCTGTTAAGATTGCGGATAGGAATAAATAAACACTATTTCAATAGAATAGGCATATTTATATGATGATAAAAACGTTTAAACATACCAAAATAATAATCTTACCACTGTTTATACTGGGAATATTTTCGGGATGCAGCCGTGAAATTGCACCAGAAAGCGATTTGGACACACCAATCTATCATTATAAAGCAGGCTTGCGTGCAGTGGATCGAGGAGATTATCATTCTGCCAAAAGTTCCTTTGAACATTCTATAGCACTAGATAAAAAATTTGCACTTGGCTATGGAGGATTGGGGTTGACTTATGCCCACCTGGCAGATAACAAAAATGCTAAAAAGAACATTGAAAAAGCAAAGGACAAAGGCAAAAAGAATCCTGAAGTCCTCATTTTGTGCGCCCGTGGGTGGATTGTAATGCGTGAAACAGAAAAAAAATGGTATAAAAAAGCTGGAAACCTTCTGGAGAATGTGCTTAAATCACATAAGGATCATGAAGCCGCACTTTATTATTTCGGAGAAATAAATTTATTTCGCCACGAATTTTCTGAAGCAGAAAACTATTTTAGGAAAGTTGTAGAAAAAAAAGGCGATTACATGGGAAAAGCTGATGACAAATGGACTCTTTCCCAAAAAATCATAAGAGCGATGCCTGGTACCCTTGCGGGTAAAAAAGTTGCTCTTCATGAAAAAATCACACGGGCGGATCTATCAATACTTTTTGTTGAAGAGCTGAAAGTTGGTGATTTATTTGCAAAAATGAACCAAGCTAATTCCTCAAAGTTTTCCAGTCCTACAGAATTTACCAGTGAAAAACAGGCAACCCAAAGTCCACCCGATATTCAAAATCACTGGGCATCAGTCTGGATAAAAGACATCCTGAAATATGATATATTGAACGCCAGTCCAGATGACAAATTTTATCCTGATAAATTTATTACCAGAGCTGAATATGCCATAGCAATACAGCGCATATTAGCAGCAGCTACCAATGATGAAAGTATAGAAACACGATACTTTGGAGAGTCTCCTTCAAGATTCAACGATGTTTCCAGCAGCCACCCTGCTTACAATGCAATGGCAATCTGTACCGAACGTGGCATTATGCAGGCAGATGTTATAACGGGGAAATTTGATTCTTTGGGATCCGTGAGCGGGCCGGATGCTCTCCTGATCATTCGTACGTTGCAAAAATCACTCCGAATAACATATTGATTTTTCCATAATAATATGAACCGGTATTGCCCCCTATTCTTTATCATTATCTATGTAACCGCCTATGCCTGGGCTGGGAATATCACGGGTGCCGGATACGGGCTCACAAAAGAAGCGGCAACAGAACAGGCAAAACGTGATGCGGTAGAAAAAGGATTGGGTGCTTACATTGCGTCGGAAACTATTGTCACTGAAACTTCACTCAGTGATAATATTTATTCCAAGGCAACAGGGTTTGTCAAATCCTTTTCAATTACAAAAGAAAAACAGGGCCCAGACGGTTTATGGGAGATTACTATTGATGCTGAAGTGACAGAAATATTAGATGAAATTATGCAGGATGAGGTGGCTATGCAGACGCTTTTGAACAGTATGAATCGGCCTAAAATCATTTTTCTTATCCGGGAAGAAAACCTTATAGACAACGCTTCCACAGATTTTGCTGAGACAAAACTCCTCAGCATGTTTTATGAAAAAGGATTTGACGTAGTAGATCGTCAGTTGGTCCAAGCATTAAAAGGTGAAGTTGATTATACCCAGGCTCTGGCAGGGAACGTAGCCGCAGCTGCTAAGATCGCCAGTATGCTTGGTGCTGAGGTAATCGTCATTGGCACAGCAAAGATTTCTTCTGGGGGAAAATTTGGCCCTATGACCTCGGGCCAGGCAGATTTAAATGCGAAGATCGTTAGGGCCGACACAGGTGAGATATTGGCTGTGGTACCCCAAGCGCGCGGGAAATTTCCCCATATTTCAGCATCCACTGCAGGTGTTACCGCAGTTAATAATGCGGCGGATGCTTTAGGCAAGAATATTATATCCCAACTGGTTATCAAATGGAGCACGCAACAATCGAATTTTATTAAAGTGTACATTGTTTTAAAAAATGCTGATTTTATGAGTTACATGACATTTGAGTCTTTCTTCCAGGCACAAACGGTTTCCGGGATCCGGAATGCATACTCCAAAAGTTTCAATGATAGTGTTGCTGAGTATGAAGTTGAATTTGAAGGTAAAACCAAAGACCTTGCCATGGGTCTAACCAGGACATCACCAGATGGTATTTCCTTCAAAGTAACAGGAATTTCCGGCAATAGAATTACATTGGAAATCACTAAATAATTATGAAAGGAAAGATTAATATGGGAATGTTTAAAACACTACTTTTTATTGCTGGCCTGGGCATTCCCCTCTTTTCGCAGGGATTTATTGGGGATCAACTGGAAAATGGTTCGGTGAATTATGCTGATCGAACCATCACGGCCATTGGGATTGGATTTATACCGGAGAATGCTATCAATGCGGGTCAGGCGAGGAGATCAGCTCTGCGAATTTCGAAGCAGGATGCCCTACGGAATCTCGTTGAGATCGTAAACGGGGTTGTTGTAACAAGTGAAACAACTGTATCAGGAGCCATGTTTGATGATGAAATTAAAACCCAGGTAAAAGGTGTCATCCGGGGTGCAGGGCAGGTAGGGGACCCAAAATATTTGAGTGATACATCGGTAGAAGTAACCTATCAGGTAAAAATGAGCGGGATATCAGAAGTGTTAATTCCTCCTGCTATGGTTTTGGCTGCGCCAGGGGGCACTGAGGCAATAAAGAACGAACCGGTTTTTGAAAAAACAACCACCTCCTCTTCTGGTGACATAACAGGAATTATAATAGATGCCAAAGGACTGAAAGTCCGCCCCGCCCTGGCACCAAAAGTGATAAATAAGGATGGCGGTATCGTCTACGGGCCTGGAGATTACAGCCGGGAATATGCGGTAACACAAGGAGTGGTCGGATATTCTAAGACCATTGAGTCAGCAAAAAAAGATTCAAGAGTGAAAGGAAATCCGCTTGTGATCAAGGCGACAGGTGTAAGTGGACAAAACAGTACGGACGTCATTATAGGCAATGATGATATAAAAAGGGTTGGTTCAGCAAATACCAGCTATGATGTTTTAAATGATTGCAGGATAATCATCCTGCTGGATTAGTAAAATAAGGAGGTCAAAGTTGATAAACTTTTTGCCATGGATTAGAAAAACCTGTATTGTAGCTGCTATTTTAATTTTTTCATCCGGTCTGGGAGTGGGACAGGAACAGGATACTACTGTTTCGGATACCCTTGCCG
>Ga0066858_10000164_pt1 | contig 21760 bp, 23 predicted proteins | sample ETNtaG_29_FD_65603 | JGI IMG/M metagenome (GOLD analysis project Ga0066858, IMG submission 65603) | Marine microbial and viral communities from oxygen minimum zone, Eastern Pacific Ocean - ETNP201406SV201 | ecosystem: Environmental > Aquatic > Marine > Oceanic | place: Pacific Ocean: Eastern...
TGAAGAAAACCGGGATATATCGGCTTTAGAAGGTATGACTATAGACACAGCATCAAGATACCTAATGGTAAGTGCGCATGGAACTTATTGTTTGTGGGTCCTAAAAGAGAGGCAAAATTACACTCTAAATACTCAAAAAACCCTTAATTTAAGCCACTTTTTTGCTCTTTTGATCCTTATTTTTGCAATCTTATTATTTCATTCTTAAAGTTGTATCATTATGCGCGGATTTCTAAAAATTACCACCTCTATGGCCGTTTAATTGCTATATTCTTGGACTGCAACCCTTACGAAACTATATTTTTTACGCCGCTTTTTTAACAATTCTTGCTTAAATTAATCCTTATTTTTAAGCATTATTTTACTTATATATTTCACATATATTTACCAGTTATATCTATAGAAAATATTGGCCAAATAAATGGCTATTTTATTAGTTTATTTAGCATTATGTAATACAAAATTGTTATATTGTAATATACTTTAATTGTATTCTCTAACCTATTGTGTTTATTGTATATTTTGTTATACTTAAAGTAATACATTAAGTATAAATCTATTTCACTACTATACCAACCCGCTCCCTAAAAGAAATATAAACACCAGAACATACAATTATTGCCAAACCAAACCACGTCCAATAATGAGGAAAATCGCTAAAAAAATAATATCCTAAAATGATGTTTGTGACAATTTCAAAATAAGCTAAAGGTGCTAATTTAGATGCGTCAGCATATTTGAGGGACAATATTAAAAATAAATGACCAAGACATGCAAAAACACCCATTAAAGCCAATAATGACCATTGATTAAAAGTAGGATTAATCCAAACAACAGGAACCAAAAATGATGCAACTACAGCCCCTACTACACCCGTTAATAATAATGTTAATAAAGGACTATCTGAACTGTGTAATTTACGAGTTATAATAAGATAAATGCCGTAAAAAAAACCTGTTCCTAATGCAGCAATACTCGCCAAGTTAAATTCTATAAACCCAGGTCGAATTACAATTAAACTTCCTATAAAACCGATTATTACAGCAGACCATCTTCTTAAACCTACTTTCTCGCCTAAAAAAATAGGAGATAAAGCTGTAGTAATTAAAGGCGCTACAAATGCAAGAGTCAAAGCTTTTGCCATTGAAATCACAGAAATAGAGTAAAAAAATAATACATTAGCTAAAAACAAAGTTAAGCCTCTGAAAATTTGTAACTTGGGTTTGGTAGTCCAGATCAAATTTTTTCTAAAGAAAAAAAACATAAAAGGTAAAGTAAAAAAAACAGTAAAAAAGTATCTTGCCCACGTAATTTGAAAAAAAGATAAATCAGAACTTAAATATTTAGCAATAGTATCCATAAAAGGTAATATGGCCCATGCTAATAAGTTATAAAGAATAGCTTTCAATTTTTATTTATCCAAAATATTTGAGTGAAAAAAGCACAACTATGGGAACAGTAATAAAAGATAAGAATGTAGAGAGTACAACAGTGCCAGCAATGTCATTCGTAATACTTTTTGGTGAATACATTTTTCCAATCAAATAAGTTAAGACCGCAGATGGCATAGAGGTTTGAATAAGAATAACTCCAGCCTCCACTCCAGACAAATTGAAAAACTTAACGAAACCAAAACCAATTAAAGGACCTATAATTATTCTTGTAAATGTGTAGATTAAACTTTCTTTAAAAGAAAAAATTTTTAAATTAGATAATGCTATACCCAATGACATTAAAACTAAAAAAATAGTAGAATAAGAAATTAAAAATGTAGCATTTTCTATAAAATTCGGTGCCGGGATTTCAAAATAGACAAAAAAAAGTGAGATAATTAATGCATAAATTGAGACGCAATTAATAAGCGGCCTAAAGGAAAGTTTTCTACTAGCTAAAAGAATATTTAAACTAAAGTGAAAAACCATTATCACTGATGTAATAGCAGCGGCTATAGCTAAACCCATTTTGCCATATGCAAAAAGACAAATAGGAATACCCATGTTGCCAGTATTCGGGAGTATTAAAGGTGGAAGCAATCTATAAATATCTTTGTTTAAAATTTTTAGAACTAAAATTCCTAAAATAGCAAATAGCCCAACATATAGAAAAATATAATATAGAAATCTTAAAAATACTGAAAAATCAACGTTAGAAGTTGTTAGAGAATAAAAAATGATGCAGGGAAGACCTATATTTCCTGCAAATGTAGTTATAAATTTAGTGTCGAATTTGGGGTCCTTTTTTCCATACCAATAACCAATTCCTATAACCAAAAACACAGGAAATAGCACTTCAAAAAGCTTTATATAAAGGTGCATAACTAGAAGTGGATTAAATTGAGCTTCATATTTTATTAAATTGTAGTAGGCATTTGGCGCCAGGTAGCAGAGCAGAAACTACACTTAACTATTCTTCCTTTGGTAGGTATGTCGATATCCTTAACATAAAATTTTTTTGAACAACTCTTGCATTTTATTATCAATTTTTTTTTATTAGTTCTGCTTGTGATAAAGTGTCTTTTAAAAATTCCTTTTTTTTCCAAACGTTTCTCATAAATAGTTATTTCTTTAACTAAGTGTCTATCGTAAATATGAATACAAATAATTAATAATATTATAAAAATTATAATTCCAATAAGTAAAGTAGTTTCGGACATTTAATTTCAAGCCATTTGTTTGTTATATCTGTTTAAATTATTTTCAAATTCTCGAAGTCGTCTCCAAATACTGCGAAGTTCCGTAATAGTAGTCCAATTATGCAAGAATAATGCAAACCCTCCGTGCACTCTAGAAAATGCATTCGAAACCTGCACCATAACTCCAAGCGTGATCATTCCTGTAAATAAACCAGGGCCCATTATCAAATAAGGAGCAATAATCATAAATTGATCATAAGTGGTCATCCAACCATCGAAATAACCATAATGAAGATAAAGTCTGTGATAATTGAATCTTATTCCGGTAAACAATTCAAATAAAGTTTCTGTTTGTCCATAATTAATTTTATCATCTTCTCCAAGAACCAAATCTTTTCTAAATGCTGCTTCTACTTTCTGATTTTTATACTCAAGACCAGGTAATTTAATACCAACAAACCAAGATATGATTATTCCACCAAGTGAAACTATTAGAGAAAACCAAACTAGTGAACCATTTATGTCTCGCAAAATAGGTATATCTACTTTATCACTCAAGCTCCATAAGATTGGAATAAAAGCTATTAATGTCATCAATGCTCTTATTACTTGAAGCCCCAACGATTCGACTATACGCGCCCATCTGTTACAATCTTCCTGAATTCTCTGACTGGCGCCTTCTATTTCATATTCAACAGCTTGCCACTGAGGAATATAACTAAAGGTAATTGCTTCCCTCCATCTCAATCCATAAATACGAGTAAACCAACCTGTAAAAATTGCTAACGCTATATAAGGAAATGCAATTACAACAAAAGAAGGATCTCCCTCAAAGCCTTTTAAGATGTAATCTACAGAAACAAGATGATTGAAAAATAAATTTATCCCTTCTTGTGGTTTATCAACATAGTCAGTAGCTTTTTGCAAAAGATCATAAAATTTTCCGTACCATGAATTGATTGCCACTGTCATTTGCACTTGAAGAAAAAGTGAGGCAAATAAGAGAAGTAGACCTCCCCACGACCAAAGTCTCCATTTTCTATTTAAAAAAAAACTTCTCAGCATTTAATTATTTTTTCAAAAAATTATCAGCATAAGATTTTTTAATCAATTTTGTTTTTTGAGGCTCTATAACGTAGTAGTCAACATTGTTTTTTTTAGCGTAATTTATCGCTTGTACTTTACTAGAAAATTTTAATTTTACTTCAGACATTGTATCTTTGGAAGTTTCCCAACCCATCAAGGGATTAATCCCAGTATCTAACGTATCAAATTTTAACAGCCAACTTTTAGTATTTCTCTTGCCAGATTGCATGGCCGTTTTCGTTGGTTTATATATTTTAGCTCTTTTCATTTTTATAAATGGTCGGGGCGGCAGGATTTGAACCTGCGACCCTCTGGTCCCAAACCAGATGCGCTACCAGGCTGCGCTACGCCCCGATGTCTTATTTCTTAACGTATATAACAAAAAATTATGAAAGATAATATGAAAAAAAAGGAATGAAGAGATATAAGTAGAACAGTTTGCATACCTAGAACATACCTGGGATTAGGCAACAAAAACACCTCATTTATGATTTCAACTTTTCTATTTTGTCAAAAGCAGAATTGATTGCTCTCATTTTTTTCTTGCTTTCTTCTATCACTTCATTTGGTACACCTTTACTTACCAAAACATCAGGGTGATGTTCTTTTGAAAGCTTAAGATATTTCTTTCGAATTGTTGCAAAATCATCATTGGAAGTACAACCTAGAACAACATAAGGATTTAATTTATCAGAACCTTTTCTTGATTCTTTGATTCCTTCAAATTGACTATCGCTAAGACCAAAAATTTTAGCAATATTTCTTATCATTGCTAGTTCGGAATTAGAAATCTTACCGTCCGCTTCAGCAATATAGAATAAAATATTTATCACCTCATCCAAAACTGCAGGATTATTCTGGTAAATTTGTGAAATTTGCCGAGCATAAAGATCATATCCAAGTGAATCTTTTTTAGCCTTATTAAATATCTTTCCAACTTGATCGATTTCATGATCAGGAATTTTTAATTTTTGTTTAATAGCAATTAATTCTTCTTTGGAAACATGTCCGTCTGCTTTAGCCAATTTGGCAGTTAATATAATTAAAGAAATAGCAAAAACCTGTTGAGGAGGAGCAAAGCTTCGTTGAAACCCCCTTCTTCGAGATGACGAAATTTTACCTCCCAACATTGAACCTATGAGAGCTCCGATAGGACCAGCAAATGAGAAACCAACAAATCCACCAATAAGGCTACCCCATAAGCTCATAATTTTACTATACCACCAGTTTTAATCTCGCCATTGTTTAGGGGTAACAAATATACACCCATATCACTATAACCATAACATTCTCTTAATTGTCTAGGCAAATTCATATCTGAAATATCAGAATTTGGAATTAAATTTGTTGCTGAACAGCGAGGTATTTTTTTTACAACTTTGAACAAACAATCATCTACTAAAATTTTTTTATTAATCCAACTAAATTCAATCCAAGGATCAATGCCTTTTATATAAATATTTGCCCTAAAACGCTCAAATTCAATCTTACGATTAATTTTTTTTTCAAAATCTTTAATACTGTTTATGTTAATAAGAGAAATTGAATTATAAGGCATAGTATCAAAAAAAGGATAATGCTCATTATGAATAAGATAAGGAGTTTCTGTTATTAATTTTTCACGACTCATTAACTCATTTGAAAAAATTTTCAAATTCTCTTTATTATCCAGTACTACTTTGTTAATTAGCTTTTTATTTAAAAATAAAGATAATTCGTTGTGTTTAAATTCGAAATTGTACTTATTTAAGAAAGAAGAATTTCTCAATGTCAAAAAAAAATTTAAATCTCTTTTTTCTGGGTATCTTTCATAAATAACAGATTCGTCTTTTTCAATTAATCTAGTAAATGCAAAAATTCTATCATTTTTTATTCCAATATTCCTTTTAACAATAAAATTCATGGTATTGGTAAATGATAAAGATTTAACTGGTGAATAATACAATTTTTCTACAATAGGTATTTCCATTATTATATTATTAATATATATAATTACTAACAATTACTTAATATTATGTTATTAATTATTTAATCTCATGATTAGTTATATTACAACCTCCTTTAGATGGTTTTTTAAATTAGAATCTGCTAGTGGTGTAGTTCTCCTTATTGCCGCTGTGATTGCTTTAATACTAAGCAATACAAATCTTAGCGATTACTATTTTGATATATTAAATATCCATATATTAATTGGTACTAAAAATTTTGGATTAGATTTAAGCATAATTCACTGGATCAATGATGCTTTGATGGCAATATTTTTCTTTGTAGTCACCTTGGAAATTAAAAGAGAGTTTGTTCAAGGCGAGCTTTCGAAACCTAAACAAGCCCTTTTGCCAATAATAGGAGCTGTTGGCGGTATGGCTTTGCCAGCTTTAATCTATGTAATTATAAACTTTGAAACTGGATATACAATTAGAGGTTGGGCTATTCCCTCTGCTACTGATATAGCTTTTACAATTGGCGTCTTATCACTTTTAGGATCTAGAATTCCTATATCATTAAAAGTTTTTTTAGTGGCTCTTGCAATTATTGATGATCTAGGAGCAATAATAATTATTGCTTTTTTTTATTCAACAGAACTTCAATACACATATATATTACTTATGCTGGTATCTTTTCTTGCTTTAATTTTGCTAAACAAACTTGATGTAAAAAAATTTGCTCCATATTTTTTAATTGGACTTTTTTTATGGTACTTTACTCATGAATCGGGCATCCACTCAACTATATCAGGAGTTTTATTAGCAACAACAATACCCCATAGAAAACATAAAAAAGATTATTCTTTGTTGATAAAATTAGAACATATATTATCACCCTACGTTGCTTTTGGAATAATGCCACTATTTGCTTTTGCAAACGCAGGTGTTGTTTTAAATGATATATCTATTAACACAATACTATCACCTATACCTTTGGGAATTATTTGTGGTTTATTTTTTGGCAAGCAGATCGGTGTATTTTTGTTTTCATTTTTATCTGTTAAATTAAAACTAGCTGAAATGCCAGCAAATTCTAATTGGATTAAATTTTATGGAGTTGGTATTTTAGCAGGAATAGGATTTACCATGAGCCTATTTATCGGTAACTTAGCTTTTCTTGATTATTCTAACGATTTAGATGGTGTAAAAATTGGTGTTTTAATTGGTTCATCACTATCTGCAGTAGCAGGATACTTATTATTATTAATTGTTACTCAGAAGAAATAATACATTCCTTAATGTTAATAAAATTAAAACTATTTTTATTATTAATTATGATATCTTTTTTGGGAAATAAAGTGAGTGCTGACTACGATAAGCTAGCTTACGACTTTAGATTTAAAGATCTTGATGGTAGTGCTTTAAATTTATCAGTATACAAAGGCAAAGTTATTGTTGTAATAAATGTGGCAAGCCAATGTGGTTTTACGAATCAATATGAAGATATGCAAAAAGTGTGGGAAAAATATCAAACAAGAGATATTGTAATGTTAGGTGTTCCTTCTAATGATTTTGGTAAACAAGAGCCTGGAAGTAATGAAGATATCAAAAAATTTTGCGAAGCCAAATTCGGCATTTCCTTTCCAATGACTGAAAAAGTATCAGTAAAAGGTTCAGACGCCCACCCTTTTTATATTTGGGCTCGAGAAAACCATGGAAAATCAGCAATTCCAAAATGGAATTTTCATAAAATTATAATTGATAAATCCGGTAAAGTATCTAAAACATTTTCTTCTATAACAAATCCCTCTTCAAAGAAGTTTATAAAATTTTTGGATGATTTGATAAAAAGCCAAAAATTATAAATTTAATTTTAACCCATCATAAGCAGGTAAAATATCTTTAGGAAGATTTCTCAGTAAAAAGTCATAATCAAGGTCATGATGAAGATTTGTCAAAAAAGTTTTTTTAGGTTTTAAACTTCTATGAACATAAAGAGACTCTTCAAGATTGAAGTGGGCTTTGTTTTTATCTATTTTCAAACAATCTATTATTAGGTAATTTAAATTTTTTAGTTCTTTCCTCTTAACTATGCTCATATCATTGCAGTCACTTAAATAAGCTGTTTTATTAAAAATATATGCTGTGGTTTTGACTTCACCATGCCTTACGTTAAATGAATTAAAAATAATTTTTTCATTTGATTGACCTATAGAAAATTTTTTATTAATTATATTTTCTTTTACTATTGCAGGATATGGGCCAATTTTTTTAAAACAGTAATCAAATCTTCTTTTTAACATATTTATAGTTTTTGAGGTTCCGTAAACATTAATTATTTTTTTATTATTCCAAAAATTAAAGTTTTTTTCTTTTGTAAAAGTGAATGGTCTTAATTCAAATAATCCATTTGTTTGATCGGAGTGCTCATGGCTATAAATTACTGAAGATATATTTTTAATCTTATTATCGATTAACTGATTTCGTATGTCAGGAGAGGTATCAATTAAAATAGAATTTGAACCTCTCAGAATGATTGCAGAACATCTAGTTCTTATATTTTTTTTATTTTTTTTGTTACAGTTTCCCCAAAATCCATCAATTCTAGGTGTGCCCAGAGAGTTTCCGCAACCTAATATTATAAATTTTGTCTTCATATTAATTTAGATTAAATAATTGAAAAAAATTATCTGAAGTTTTTTTCATGACATCTTTTACTGAAAGATTTTTAATTTGAGATAATTTTTCTACAGTATGTACTATATAAGATGGTTCGTTGGATTTTCCTCTATATGGTAAAGGTGATAAATAAGGTGCATCAGTTTCAACTAATAGCCTTTCAATAGGAATAGAAGATACTGTATCTGCTAGTTCTGTTGAATTTTTAAAAGTTATAATACCACTTGCTGAAATATAACAGTTTATATCTATGAGTTTTTTTGCAAAATCTTTAGAACCAGTAAAACAATGCATTAAGACTTTTAAATTAGAATTTTTTTTTTCACTTTCTAATATTTCATAAGTATCAATTTCAGCATTTCGTGAATGTACAATTACAGGAATATTTAGTTCAGAAGCAGCATTTATGTGTTCAATAAAACTTTTTTTTTGAATTTCTTTATCACTATAATTATAGTAATAATCAAGGCCAGTTTCACCAATCCCAATAACTTTTTTATGTCTATTTTTTAATTTAAGGATAAATTTTGAATTTATATTTGTGAAATTTTTTGTTTCATGAGGATGAATGCCAAATGTCCCATAAATATTTCTATATTTGTTGATTATAAATTTAATTTTCTCAAAACTTTCTAATGTTGTGCAAATTGTAAGAAAATATTTAACCTGCTTATCTTCAGCTCTCTTGACAACATCATCTAATTGATTAAAAAGATTCGAATAGTCTAAATGACAATGTGAATCAATAATCATTGGGTTATTTTTTTGAATAATATATCTAATTCCTGTATCTTGATTTCATCATTTATTACATTTTGCCCATCCAAAAATGACAAATTTCTCAATTCTGTTTTTATATTTAATGCATCTAAAACTTTTAATGACTTTTCGGGAATGATTGGGTTCAATAAAATAGAAATTTTAGCAATTTGTTCTAATGCCAAATGTAAAATATTATTCATTTTTTCTATATTATTTTTTTTTAACTTCCATGGTTCTTCATCGTTAATATACTTGTTTGTTAAAAAACTAATATTAATAACTGATTTTATGTAATTATTTAGATTTTGATTGTCCATTAGATTTCTTAAATCACTTGTTATAACTTTTGTCTGTGCAATTAATTTTTTATCGGTATCAGATGCTTTTTTTGTTTTAGTTACTTTGTTTTTACAATTATTTTTTACAAATGAAAAAACACGCTGGCATAAATTGCCATAATTGTTTGCTAAATCGCTATTAATACAATTTTCTAGATTTTTTAATGAAATGGTTCCATCGCTTCCGTGAGGCACTTCCTTCATCAAATAATATCTTAATTCGTCAACTCCGTATTTCTTGATAATTTCCAAAGGATTTAGAATATTACCTTTGGATTTTGACATTTTTTCTTCTCCTGACAATATCCAGCCATGACTAAAAACTCTACTTGGTGGTTTTATTTTTGCTGCTAATAAAAATGCTGGCCAATAAATTGCATGAAATCTTAAAATATCTTTGCCTATCACATGCAAAGTTGCAGGCCAAAAATTTTTATATAATTTATCGTTAGTATTAGGAAAATTTAAAGCGCTTATATAATTTGTTAAAGCATCCAACCAAACGTAAATGACATGTTTATCGTTGTTTGGTACCTTAATGCCCCAAGTAAAAGATGTCCTACTTACCGATAAATCTTTAAGTCCACTTTTTACAAAATTTACAACTTCATTTCTTCTAGAAATAGGAAGTATAAATTTATCATTTTTATCATAAAATTCTAACAATCTTTCTTGCCAAGATGACAACTTAAAAAAAAAAGATTCTTCTTCAACCCATTCAACTATCGAACCCGAAAAAGTTGAATATTTTTTTCCATTTTTTTCAATAATTTCATCAGAATTATAATAAGCTTCATCAGAAACAGAATACCATCCTTTGTACTTTGATAAATAAATATCACCAGATTTTACTAATCTATTCCATATATCTGTAACTGATTTGTAATGTCTTTTTTCAGTTGTTCTTATGAAATCATCATTGGATAAATTTAGTTTTTTGGTTAAATCCTTAAATATTTTAGAAATTTTATCACAGTAATTTAAAGGATTTGAGCCGTCTTTTTCAGCAGCTTTTTGAATTTTAAGACCATGTTCATCTGTTCCAGTCAAAAAATAAACCTTATATTTATCATTACGTTTAAATCTAGCGAAAACGTCAGCAATAATGCTTGAATAAGCATGTCCCATATGAGGTTCACCTGAAGGGTAATAAATTGGAGTAGTAATATAAAAATTATTTTGCTTCATGTGATAATATATCTTTAATCCAAATCAAAATATTCTTTTCATTTAAATTAAATTTCTTCATATCGTCAATTTGCTTTAAGATCTTTGATAGATTATAAAGGTAACTACTCACCTTGTTATTATTACATAAACATAAATCATTATAAAACTTGCATATAAAGAAGCAAAGAAAAGTCAAAGTTTCAAGATTTTTTTCATTCTTATATTTTTCAATAAAGTATAAAATACATGGTAATTTATCTCCTGTTAAATTTATATTAGCATCATCTAAAGTTAAAAAATATTTTATTAAATTTCCTGGTGTGTCGTAATATAAATTTTCTACTAATTGATTTAGTTTAAATTCATTTTTATATTGTTTAATAATACTTTCAAAAATAGTTTTCTTTTCAGATATTGTAAAAAAAAATTTAAATTCAGTGCAACGGGATCTAATTGTATCCAGAATTTTAGACGCACTATTATGAATAATAAAAAAAAAAGTATTATTTTGAACTTCTTCTAAAGCTTTTAATAGTGCATTTGCTGAGTTTAAATTTAAATTTTCAGCATTATCAATCATAATAATTTTTAAATTTCTGGTATAAGTAGATTTACTAAGAAATTTTAGCAAGTTTCTTACTTGCTCAATTTTAATATCCCTTTCTAATAAATTATTTTCAATAAGAAAAAAATTTGGATGCGTATATGTATTCAAAAGTCTATAACTTAAGTTAGTTTCGTCTATAGCAAAATTTTCAATAGAATACTTTCTTTCTTCATTTTTTGATAAAAGATAGTTAATAATATGATATGCAAATGTGGATTTTCCCAAACCCTTTGATCCACTCAATAGTATACTATTAGGCATCTTCTTTTTCTCATAAAGTTTAATAAAGGAATTAAAGTAATTTTTAAAACCAAATAAGCGAAGTTGGTTTTTTGCCGGTACGATTTTTACGTCTTCACTTGTCGTTTTCATTTTTTAAAAACTTTAATAAATTTTTTAAGTATTATTTTCTCTGTTTCTGCTGTATCAAAAGAATTATCTATAATTATATATTTTTTTTTACTTGCCTTAGCTATTTTTAAAAAGGCATTTTGAACTCTATTATAAAAGCTTTTGGAAAATTTATCATATCTATTTTTTTTTTTTCTTTTGGCTAATCTTTGCATAGCTTTTGATATATTAGCTTTTAGTATAAAAGTTAGATCAGGTTTTATACTACCTAAAATATATTTATGAACAGAATCAATCAAAGTTTTATTCACCCCATCTCCATAAACTTGATAAGCTAAAGTAGAATCGATAAATCTATCACATATAATAATTTTTTTTTTATAAATTGCTGGTTTTAATTTTTTTTCTATGTGTTCATTTCTCGCGGCCAGATAAAGTAAAGTGTCTGTATATTTGTTAAATTTTTCTTTAAAATTTGAATAAAAATAATCCTCAAGTATAACTTTTCTTATTTTTTCTCCAGTTCTTGTACCACCAGGTTCTCTAGTATAAATTACAGGAAGTTTCATACTTTTAATTTTTTTAAATAACTTTTTACTCTGGTAAGTCTTTCCTGAACCTTCAATTCCCTCAAAAGTTATAAAAAGAGATTTCTTATTATACATCACCCCACACCAAGAAATTAAATGACTTAAGTAATCTTGAGAAAATATTTGCTTTCCTTATTTCTTCTTGAGCAAAAATATCATATTTTTCTTTTAATTCTCCGGCTATATATATATTTACTAATCCAAGTTTATCACCTTTTGCTATTGGTGCTTGTATTGGACCAGTGTATTCAATGACAACGCTGACTGTTTTTTTCTTTCTTTTTGGAATTGTAAGGTAAATATCCTCCGCAACAGCAACTTCAACTTTATTTTTTCTACCTAACCAGACATTTAATTTGCCAATAATTTCGTTTTTTTTGGCAATTTTAATACTGTCAAAATTTCTTAATCCCCAGGTTAGTATCTGAGCTGACTCCTTTGATCTCGAATTTTTCGTTTTAAATCCACTTCCTACAGCATTTATCCTCCTTTCGCCAACCCTCAACGATGAAGCCAAAGAATATTTTTCTACAGTTAAAAATCCAGTTTTTATTCCATCCACTCCAATATTTTTATATAGCAAAGGATTCCTATTTCCTTGTGTAATAGGATCGCCACCAGTACGTTCCCATGTAAAAGAAGTTTCCTTATAGTAAGTGTAATACTCGGGATAATTTTGAATCATGTATCTAGACATCGTTAATATATCTCTTACGGTAGAATAATTATGTACATCATTTATTCCTGAGGAATTGGCAAAATGTGTATCCTCCATACCGATTTCCTTGGCTTTCTCATTCATTAAAATAACAAAATCATCTTCTGTTCCTGATAAACCCTCAGCTAAGGCAACGCATGCATCATTACCCGAAGATATAATTATTCCCTTAAGCAAATCTTCAACTGATATTTGGTCGTTCAACATTATAAACATTGATGAATAACCGCTTTGAGACATTCTCCAAGCTTTTTCAGAGACAGTAATCATTTCATCTAAGGAAGTTTCTCCCATTTTAAGCAAATCAAAGGTAACAATCGTTGTCATTATTTTAGTCATAGATGCTGGATAAATCCTATCGTCTGCATTTTTTTCATAAAGGATCTCTCCAGAAAGATGGTCTTGTAATATTACATAAGGTGCATCTATTTCAATGTTTGGATAAGATTTTTGATGAAAAAGTAAAAAGATAAAAATAACTGTAATAATTTTAAAATATTTCATTTTTATTTTCTATATATATTCAATCCCTCGAAACCTAAATTATTTAAACTAATATAAATTGATTTTAAAGCATTAAAATTTTTAAAAGGGCCGACTGCAAGTCTATATTTATTATCATTGATTTTTTTTACAGAAAATTTGTTTATTTTAGTTTTTTTTACCAATTCTTTTTTTAAATTTTCAGCAGAATCACGATAATAAAAATCAGCTATAATTAAAACGAAATCTTTTTTTTTATCAGATATTTTTTTGCTATAAAGCTGCTCTTCGGACAAGTCATCCATTTCGACTTTGTCAACCACAACTACTTCAGCAACTTTTCTCTCTTCTTCATATATATTTCCTTCTTTAGCAATAAAAGTTTTGTTTTCTTTAACTTCAAAAATTTCAACGTAAGGATTATCAATATCTAATTCCAAAAAAGTAGCAATTTTTTTACTCAGAACTATATTAAATATCTTTGGATAGTAAGCTCTTCTATAAATTCTTGTCTCAATAATTTTTGAAGTCTCGGGATTGATAATTTGAATTAGCGTATTTTTTTTTAATGATGAATGCATAGCAATAATCTGTTCATTGTTTAATTTATTGTCAATTATTTCGTTATTATTTAATTTTTTATCAATACCACCTTCTTCAAAGAGATTTTTATTATAGATTAGTGCAAACCCAATCGAGGAATAAAAACTTTTTTCCTTTATCTGTTTTGGTTTATCTGTTTTATAATTGGCGCAGGCTCCTAATAACAAAATAAAACACAATAATATAATTTTCTTTGCCAAATTCATACTTTTATCATCTTTGCTAAAGTGCATACACTAATTCCAAATCTTAGGGATCTATTCCATTTTAAAATCTTTTCATAATTGTCAAAAACAAGAAACATTGGAGTCTCGGGTTTTCCATCCGGTAAAATTAATGCAGCTTTAAGATTACTTTGTAATTCTGTTCCATCAACATTAATGACACCTTTACGTTTCCATTTAGAAATTTTTAATTTATTAGAGATGTTTTTGGCTGATAAATTTATATATTTCTTTTTCATCTTTTTTGTCAATTTGACCCTATAAAAACATGGTTCTCCTTTTTTCCAACCAATCTTACTAATATAGTTTGCTGCTGAAGCCAAAGAGTCCTCGAGTGATGTCTTTAATTCAATTTTATTATTTCTATCATAATCAATAGCATACCTACTAATGGTTGATGGCATAAATTGAAAATTACCATAAGCTCCTGCCCAGGAGCCATAAAGTTTACTTGGATCAATTAATTTTTTATCAATCAATTTTAATAGAATAAGTAATTGTGAGGAAAAAAATTCCCTTCTACGCTTATCAAAACTTAAGGTAGCTAGGGAAGAGATAATGTCCATTTTACCAACATATTTTCCAAATTGCGTTTCTATTCCCCACAAAGCAAGCAGAATCTCCTTTTCTACCATGAACTCACTTTCTACCTCACTAAATAAATGTGCATTTATTTTAAATAATCGTTCAGCTTTTTTAGCCCTAGAATCTGTAGCTCTTTTACTAACATAAGTAACAGTATCTTCAAAAAATTCCGGTTGCTTACGATCATACTCAATAACTTTCTCTAAAAATTTTACGTCCTTAAAGGTTATATCTATAGTTTTTTGCGAAATGCCTTTTTTTAAAGCAATTTTTTTATATGATGATAGCCAAGTTTCGAAATCAGTATCTGATGCTATAGCAACAACTGAATAAAAAATTAATATTTTAAACGAAAAAAATAAGGTTATAATTTTAAAGAAAAAATGCATAAGTTTCTATTATCACAAGAGGATTGATTTAACTATTTTTTTTTGACTCAGTTTGTTTTAGAATTATCTATACGTTCCCAAGCAATACGCTTAGCAACTGAATTAGTTGATTGGTTATTTTTCTTACTTTCTGTAAGAACAAGTTTGAGACGATCAGCAATTTTCTTTAACTGTTTTTCTAACAAGTTTTCTGTACCATTAATTTCAGAAGCAATTGCAATAACACCGCCAGAATTAACAAGATAATCAGGTGAATATACAATATTATTTTTTAATAACCAGTCACCCGTTTCAGAATTATCAAGCTGGTTGTTTGCGGCACCCACTATAGCTTTACATTTAAGTTGATTTCTGGTTAACGCGTTAATTGCTCCTCCTAAAGCACATGGTGAAATTATATCACAATTAGTTTTATATAAATTTTCAGGTTTCGCTTCCGTTATAATAATTTCTTTTTTTAGTTCGTTAATTAATTTTGGGTTAATGCTTGCTGCAGTGATTTTAGCTCCAGCTTTAACAAGTAATTTTGCCAACTTACCACCAACTTTTCCAACACCACTTATAGCAACATGAATATTTTTTACATCATTATTTCCATTAATAAAATTATTTGTGGATCCAATAGCATTGAATATACCTATCGAAGTTGGAGCAGAAGTTTCAACATTAATTCCATAAACATACTTCGTTACTTTTGAACACTCAATTAGATCTTCTTTAAATGTATTTACATCACCTGCTGTAAGATAATCACCTTTTAAAAATTCAACTGCTTCAGCGTAGCTTTGGTAAAGTTCCGGTGTCTTTTTTATATTCTTAAGATTAAGTGTCGCTTTTCCGCCTCCAAAATTTATTGCACACACACTATTTTTAAGTGTCATGGCTTCCGAAAGTCTTAAAGCATCAGATTTTTGTTCGTCAAAACTATTATAACTCCATGATCGAACACCTCCTAGTGCGGGTCCAAGTTTAGTGTTATGTATTGCTATAATACAATCTAATTTAGTAGTTTCATTTGTTGCATGTACAACTCTTTCATAACCTTTAGTGGAAATTTCGCTTATTTTTAAAGACATAATTTAAGATTTTAATAAATCTAAAAATTTTAGCTTTTATTTTTCATTATAGTAATCAGCAAATTCTACTAACATAGTGCTCCTTCCATCTTTACGATTTATTGCCTTTTCGTAAGAAGGAAAAATATCCTTCGGTTCATTTAATTTTATAACCTCAATAGTGGTGCACATTTTTTTTACTTCCTCTGTAAAGTCGCCAATGTGTTGATGTTGTGGATGTAGTGGCCGCTGAGAACCTATACTAGTTCTTATTATTGCCTTAGTTTTATAGCCATTATTTGACATAATATTAATTTTGTCTAAGTGGTTAACCAATTGATTTATAGCAAGTAATAAAAAATTCCATCTTGGAAAGATACTAATAGGTATGTTTCCGTTTAGTGCAAGTCCTGTCGTTATGCCCATCTGCATTTCTTCAGCGACTGGTAACTCTATAAGTTTATTTGGGTTTATATCATTTAATGTATTAAACATAGTGGTTCCAGGTTGTTCAACAGCCTGACCAATAAAGACAGTTTTTTTATTTTCACCCAAATAATTCATAGATTTTTTTAGTTCATCAAAGTATTTCATAATTTTAAAATTGAACTCTTTTTCCTGCTCCTGCATGAGGATACTTTAATTTGTAATGATAATAGGTAACATAATCATCTGAATAACCTTCATAAGTTAGTTTTTTTTGATTCCACGCTTTTCGAGTATCGGTGCACACAGACTTCTCGTTATCTTCAATGATAAAACGAATCGGCAATTTAAAGTTTCTACTATATTTTATACATTCATGTGCTATACCAGTTTCAGATGCCATATCACCCATGAAACAATAAACGTAATTTCTAGAATTATTTCTTTTTAGAGAAATAGCAACACCAACTGCTATGGGTGTTGAACCACCAACTAGGGCAGATGAATAGATTTTGTATTCGGGAAAACATAAAGAAATTGATCTACCGGCAAATATTTCATCTTTAATTTGTTTTTCGGGCACTCCTTTTAATAAACATTGATAGTGAGATCTCCAAGTACAGAAAACCCAGTCTTCAGGTTTTATTCTTTTAAACACATTTATTATTTGATTTTCGTTGCCATGATAAAGATGTATAGGAGCTTTTATTTTTCCTGAATTAAAATATTCTGCTATTTCTTCTTCAAACTTTATTAACTTTTTTTTGTTCATTTGTTTGTTTAATAAATATTTTAAAATTATTTATAATATTATGATTATTTATCATAGTTATTAAGGAAATAAAATTATGGTGTTATTTTAGGCCAAATGATGTTAGCTATGAAGTAACTCTGACTATTATAGCAGGTTTATTGCCTTACGTAATAAATCATATATATAATAAGTGAAAAACTTAACTTAAAAGATACATTTTGAAAATTAATTTAAATAAAAAAATTATTATTACAGGATGTGCTGGATTTATAGGTAGTACCTTAGTCGACAGGTTACTTAACTTAAAGTATCAAATAATAGGTATTGATAATTTAAGTACAGGTCAAAAAGTTTTTTTAAAACAGGCTTTAAGAAATAAAAATTTTAAGTTTTTTAAATGCGATTTACTAAATTTAAATAGATTAAAAAAAATTTTTAAGGGTTCAAATATAATTTTTCACTTTGCCGCAAACTCTGACGTAAGATATGGATATAAACATCCGCATAAAGATTTAGAACAAAATACTATAGTCACTTTTAATGTATTAGAGTCAATGAGAATAAATGGTATAAATAAAATTGTTTTTTGTTCTACCGGATCAGTTTATGGAGAAGCAAAAAAATTTCCAACACCAGAAAATGATAACTTCCCAATACAAACATCATTCTACGGAGCTTCAAAACTGGCTGGAGAATCTCTTATACAAGCCTACTGCGAAGCTTTCAATTTTAAATGCTGGATTTTTCGTTTCGTGTCTATTTTAGGTGATAGGTATACGCATGGCCATGTTTATGACTTTTGTAATCAATTATTTGATAATCCTCATTTGCTGAAAGTTTTAGGTGATGGTAATCAAAAAAAATCATATCTTCATGTTGATGATTGTATCAGAGCAATTCTAATAGCTTTAAAAAAATCAAAAAATAAAATAAATATTTTTAATCTTGGAACTGATGAGTTTTTTAACGTAAAACAATCAATAAACGTTATTTGTAATAAACTTGAAGTTAAACCTAAAATCACTTTTACCGGTGGAAAAAGAGGTTGGATTGGAGATAGTCCTTTTATATTTTTGAGTAATAAAAAAATTAAATCGTTGGGATGGAAACCAAAATTTACAATCAAAGAGGGTATAAAACAAACGGTTAAATATATTGAAAATAACAAATGGATCTTTAAAAAAAGAAAATGAAAGTTTTTGTACAAGGGTTGTGGCACTGCGGGTGTGTCGTGTCAGCGTGTTTAGCATCTTTGAAACATGATGTTATTGCATATGATGATAACAAAAAAACAATTAATAGATTAAAAAACAATAAAGCTCCTCTATATGAGCCAGGTTTAAATAATTTAATTTCCGAAACAAGAAAGAAAAAAAAGTTATCTTTTTCAAATAATTTAAGTAAATTAAATACAGCTGACATAATCTGGTTTGCTTACGATACTCCTATAAATATAAATGACGAAGGTGACACTAAAACTATTTTAAATAAAATAAAAAATACTTTAATAAAATTAAAATCTAAAAAATTTATTATTATTTCATCTCAATTGCCTGTTGGAACCATTAAATCTTTAGAAATTTATGCAAAAAGTTTTTTAAAAAAAAAATTTCATTTTTTTTGCTGTCCTGAAAATTTACGACTTGGAAATTCATTGTCATCTTTTTTAAATGCCAATAGAATGGTTGTAGGTTATAGAGATAGTATTTCTAAAAAAAAAATTAATAATTTTTTAAAAACTATAAATAATAACTTATTGTGGATGAAAATTGAATCTGCCGAAATTACTAAACATGCTATAAATTCTTTTCTAGCCTCATCAATATCATTTATTAACGAAATATCATTAATTTGTGAACATACTAAAGCTGATGCCAGTGAAGTTGAAGAAGGTTTAAAATCTGAAATAAGAATTGGCAGAAAGGCTTTTTTATCGCCAGGATCTCCTTTTTTTGGAGGAACCCTTGGAAGAGATTTGAATTATCTCAACAAAATTTCAAGAAAAATAAATAAAAAAACCTCATTGTTATCTTCTATAAAGATAAGTAACGAAAATCATAAAAAATGGATTTATACATGCCTACAAAATTTAATTATTAGTAAAAAAATTAAAAAAGTTGCTATTTGGGGTTTAACATATACAGAAAACGTTAGTACTTTGAGAAGATCACTGGCTATTGAAATTGCTGATTGGTTAATTTCTCGAAATATTAAAGTTTTTGCATATGATTCGAATATCAAAAAATTTCCATCAAAAATAAGTAAATTATCCTCTCCCCTTTCAAAAATTACAAACATTGATTTATTAATCCTATTACAAAAATCAGAAAAATTTACGAATATATCTGCAAAAAAATTAAAAAAAATAAATAAACACCTTCTCTTATTTGATCCTAACAATGTATGCAATCATTTTAGTAAATATTATAAAAATCAATACGTTGCTGTAGGTAAGTACAACCCAATATTAAAAAAGCAAAATTCATTTATCAATTATGATTATAACTTTAAAAATAAAACTGTATTAGTAACAGGGGCAAGTAAGGGTTTAGGATATGAAATTGCCAAAAATTTTTTAAAACATGGTTCTAATTTAATAATTTGTTCAAGAAATCATGTCCAAATAAAAAAAGTATATAAAAAATTAAACAAAATTAAAAAATTAAGTCAAAAAATTTTTTATTCCGCTACTGACGTATCATCTTTTAAACAGGTAAATAAGTTAATTAGTACATCTATTAAAAAATTTAAGAAGATAGATATATTGGTAAACAATGCTGCTATATATGGACCAAAAGGAAGCATAGAAAAAACGAATTGGAATGATTGGACAAAAACTGTACAAATAAACCTAATTGGCTCGATTCTATTATGCAGAGCTGTAATTCCGCACTTTAAAAAAAATAATAAAGGCAAAATTATACAGTTATCCGGTGGTGGAGCCACTAAACCTTTTCCTTTTTTCAGCAGTTACGCTGTATCAAAGGCTGCTATTGTAAGATTTGTTGAAGGTTTAGCCGAAGAAGTAAAAAACTATAATATTGACATTAATGCCGTAGCTCCAGGTCCATTAAATACTGATATGCTTAAAGAGGTTTTGAAAGCCGGTCCAAAAAATGTTGGAAAAGAATTTTATAAAAAATCTTTAACTCAGAAAATAAAAGGTGGAACACCTTTCAAGAAAGCTTGTGAACTAATTTTATTTTTAAGTTCAAAACATAGTGATGGAATTAATGGTAAAATAATAAGTGCACTATGGGATGATTGGAAGAATTGGGCAAACAACAAACAATTATTGCAAAACAGTGATGTTTACACCTTGAGAAGAATTATTGGAAATGAAAGAGGTTTCGAGTGGGGCGACAAGTAATTTTTAAAGTTGGTATAATAGGCTGCGGACTCGTAGGTTACAAAAGGGCAAAATCATTAGGTTTTAGGGGTAATTTAATAGCTTGTGCAGATACAAATATAAACAATGCAAAAAATATTGCAGCTAATAAAAAAGTAAAAATTTATAGTAGTTGGAAAAAACTATTACAAGTTAAAGAAATCGACATAGTAATAATTTCAACTTTTCATAATCAACTAGGAAAAATTCTTTTAGAATCTTATAAAAAAAACAAACATATTCTTGTTGAAAAACCCGGAACAAAAAATTTTAGTGAAATAAAAAAAATAATCTCAAAAGTAAAAGGAAATAAAAATAAAATAAGAATTGGTTATAATCATAGATACCATCCTTCAGTAATTAAAGCTCAAGAAATAATTAAATCAGGAGGTGTTGGAAAAATAATGTACTTAAGAGGAAGATATGGACACGGTGGAAGACTTAATTATGAAAATGAATGGAGAGCTAAAAAGTTATTGTCTGGAGGTGGTGAATTGATTGATCAAGGCTCTCATCTTATAGACCTCTCTAGATTATTTTTAGGCGAATTCAATAAAATAGAAGGATTTGTAAATACATATTTTTGGAAAATGTCAGTTGAAGATAACGCATTTTTAACTTTAAAAACCCATAAAAATAAAATTGCTTTTTTACATGCTTCTTGGACAGAGTGGAAAAATTTATTTTCTTTAGAAATTTTTGGAACAAAAGGAAAATTAGATATAAATGGAAAAGGTGGTAGTTATGGTAAAGAACAGTTAACATATTACAAAATGTCTAAGAAAATGGGTCCTCCAAAACAAAAAGTTTGGAAGTATAATAATCAAGACATATCTTGGAAAAACGAAATAAATGAATTTTACAAAGATATAATGTATAATAGAAAACCCAATGTTAACCTGATTGATGCCTATCAAACACTTAAAATAATAAATAAAGTTTATAAAAAATAAAAATATGCTCATTTCGCGCAGCCCTTTAAGAATATCTCTCGG
>Ga0066858_10000268_pt1 | contig 18073 bp, 21 predicted proteins | sample ETNtaG_29_FD_65603 | JGI IMG/M metagenome (GOLD analysis project Ga0066858, IMG submission 65603) | Marine microbial and viral communities from oxygen minimum zone, Eastern Pacific Ocean - ETNP201406SV201 | ecosystem: Environmental > Aquatic > Marine > Oceanic | place: Pacific Ocean: Eastern...
TTCCAGTTTTTGTATTAAAATTTCTTATGTCTTCTGTTTCTGCAATGAAATTAATCAGCAAATTCCAGAAAATTGGATAAGAAGGCAATGTCCTAAAATCGCTTACCTCATCAATAATGCCATAATAAAAGATCTTTCCATTGAAATGCTCTTTTATTGCCAAGACAGGTATTTCTTCTATAGAAGCAATCACGTTTGTTTCCTTATTGGCAGCCGCATTAAAATATTTTGATACAGTTGAAAAGCAAATGTCATTTTCAAATTGTTTTGTTATTTCATTTATTACATCCACACAAACTCTTTTTGTATCCTGAACTAAATTTTTTAAGTCTACAATATCAAGGCCAGCCTTGTTGAATTTGTTCAGGTCATCTTGTGCAGTGATTATTAACTTTCCTCCATTTTTAACATAGTTTGATAAATCCTGGAATGTTCCAGGCAAAATTCCATCTCTTTTGCCAATATTATTTATGTTGTGGATCACAATAACATCATGCTCAAATGGCTCAATTCTCTCCCCATAAGTATTCAATGTAAGCACTGGTGGATTAACAACATTAAGTGCTATATCCCTTGACGCAAGCAGTGCATTCTCTAAATTTGTATCTTTATTATTTGTTATCAGCAGCACATTCACTTTTTTCTTTAATGGCGCGCTTATATAAACAACATTATCAACATCCAAATCATCTTTTGGATTTAGTTCAATCTTGCTTACCCCAGTGGGAGTGTCATCAAACATAAAACTTTCAATAGAATTCGGCAATACTTCAATGTCACCAGAGTCTACTATCACATCTCCACCTTTTATTAGCTTAAGGCTTACCCGTTTTCTTACACTATTAAAATTTTTAACATAAATCTTTATGCTGTGTTTTCTTACATCCATATCTGTTATGCCGGCATTCTCTGCATTATTTGAAACATCAATAAAATTTACTATAAGTTCTTCTGAGCTTATGGCTTTTTTAACAGCCAGTAAATCAGGCCCATCTACATTACTAAAATCGCTTATAACAACGACCCTTCCTGGCCTGTCCTGAAGTATATCCTTAGCCAACAGCATAGCGTCCCCTAAATTTGTTGTTGTTGCCTTTGGCTGCAGACTATCCAAAATTCCAGATGCTGTTTTTTCTTCTTCATCTTCAAGCACAATTAATGGTATATTCTCTGCAAGTATTATGCTATTCTTTCCACTAAGCGCTTTTTTTCCTTCCCCAATTGCTTTTTCAAACCTCGTTGTTCCTCTTTCATCTGCCTGCATTGACGCGCTTACATCTAAAACTACTATTGTGTTTTCCAAAGAAACATCATATGGAACTTTTATAAAAGGCTCAGCTACTGCTATGGACAAACCTATCAAAGCCAGCAATTGTATAAAAAACAGTAGATTTGTTAGAAATTTTCTTAAAAAATCAGACTGTTTTGATGTTTTTTTGTTTTGCAGTATGAACATTAAAGATGGAATTATCCTATCCTGGGGCTTTGGCTTCCTCAGGTATAAAATTATGAAAGGTATCAGGCTTGCTAATGCTATTAATCCCAAAGTATTTGCAAACGGCATTCTAACTTCTTTTTTTGTTCTTTTTCCCTTTCACAATTGCAGATAAATCTTCTGTACTTACCAAATCCTTAACAACAACAAGATGATCATCTATAAGATACCAGTAAACTTCGCTGTTTAAGTCTAATTTTAGCTCTTCTCTTGCCTCAAAAGGCAGTGTTACCTGCCCTTGTTTTGTTATCTTCGCCTTTCCAATGAACTTAACTGTCATTTGACCCCTTTATTATTAATATTAATAATCTTAATAAAAAAAATAATATTATTGATATTATTAGAATTATTATTTATAAAGGTTTCGGAATTCAAAGAAATTCCAAAGTCTAGGAAACTCTGTTTTCGCTGGTTTTGGTTTTAAGTTTTGAAATGTTAAAAAAGAAAACTTTAAATACAAATTACCAAACTACAAAGAATATGATAAACAAAATTATTTTTATGACTAAAACAGCAGTTATAACTACTTCTACTACTATAACAGCTTAAAAGCGGCTCATTGTTTAAAAAAATCATTATTTTCTTTTCCTGATAAAAATTCAATAAAATATATAAACCAACAAAAAATCAATAAAATATAACAAAAAATGCCAAAAATAAATTTAGTCTTGCCGGATGGAAGCTCTAAGAGCTATGATAAAAATGTAACTGGCCTTGAAGTGGCTAAAAGTATAGGTCCTAGACTAGCTCAGGACGCTTTAGCTATTGATGTAAATGGCAAACTAGTTGACCTTTCTAAAAAAATAGACAAAGATTCAAAAATAAAGATATTAACATTCAAAGACAAAGAAGGTATTGGGGTATTTAGACATTCTACTGCTCATGTATTAGCACAAGCAGTTATTGATTTATTTCCAAAAGCCTTGCCCACCATAGGTCCTGTAGTTGAGGAAGGCTTCTATTATGATTTTGACATAGACCATCATTTTACTCCAGAAGATGTAAGCAAAATAGAGAAAAAAATGTGGGAGATTGTAAACAAAGACTATAAATTTGAAAGAAAAGAATTAAGTGAAAAAGAAGCAAAAAAAATTTTTAAAAATAACAAATATAAAATTGAGTTGATAGAGGAATTTAATGAGCCAAGTTCTGCATACAAGCAGGGAAATTTCATTGATTTATGCCGCGGTCCTCATATACTCAGCACTAGAAAGATTGAGGCATTCAAAATAATTAAAATAGCAGGTGCTTATTGGAAAGGCGATGCAAAAAACAAGCAATTGCAAAGAATTTATGGAATTTCTTTTCCTGAAAAAAAGCAGTTAAAAGATTATTTACAATTATTGGAAGAAGCAGAAAAACGAGACCATAGAAAAATAGGGAAGCAGCTTGATTTATTCTCTTTGCATGAAGAAGGCCCTGGATTTATATTCTTCCATCCAAAAGGTGTTGTAATTATTAACATTTTAAAAGATTTCCTAAGAAAGGAACTTGACAAGTTGGACTATAAGGAAGTAATGACGCCAATGATTTTAAGCAGAACTTTATGGGAGCAGTCAGGCCACTGGGACCATTACAAAGAAAACATGTATTTTACAAAAGTTGAAGGCAAGGATTTTGCAGTAAAGCCAATGAATTGCCCGGGTGCTATTTTGATTTACAAGGAGAAACTGCCAAGTTATCGCGATTTACCAATAAGGTTTGCAGAATTTGGAGTTGATCATAGGCATGAGTTGTCTGGTGTTTTAGCTGGCTTGTTCAGAGTAAGGGCCTTTACCCAGGATGATGCCCACATATTCTGCATGCAAAACCAGATTCAAAAAGAGGTTTTGCAATTAATTGACCTAACTGATTTTATCTATAAAACCTTTAATTTCGCTTATCATATTGAACTTTCAACAAGGCCGGAAAAATTTACAGGAAAAATAGAAAACTGGAATAAAGCAGAAAAAGCTTTAGAAGATGCTTTAAATAAAAGAAAAGTAAAATTCAAAATAAATCCTGGAGATGGCGCTTTCTACGGTCCTAAAATTGATTTCCATATTAAGGATTGTTTAGGCAGGACTTGGCAGTGCGCAACAATACAAGTTGATTTCTCAATGCCAGATAAGTTTAGTTTAAACTACATAGCAGAGGATGGCAATAAGCACAGGTCTGCAATGATTCATAGAACAATCTTAGGTTCTATCGAAAGATTTTTAGGGATTTTAATAGAACATTACGCTGGTAAATTTCCATTATGGCTTGCTCCAGTACAAGTAAAAATACTTACTGTTGCTGACCGCTTCAACTTATATGCAAAAAAAATCAAAGAAGAGTTGGAGAGAGATAATTTAAGAGTAGAACTGGATACAAGAACAGAATCTGTTGGCCGTAAAGTCTGGGAAGCCCAACTGCAAAAAATACCAATAATAATCAATGTTGGAGAAAAAGAAGAGAAAAACAAGACCGTTGCAGTAAGGACTTTGAACAATAAACTGCACTTTAATGTAAAAGTCAAGGATTTAGTCAATAAAATTATTTATAATGTTGAGAAGAAAGAAGAAAGTTTTAAGTTATGATAATAAAGTGATATTACCAGAAAAACAATTAACTTTATAAAACAAATTCTATAACTATACTGCTATGGTATTAGAAAAATTAGGGGATTCTTTAAAGAACACTCTCCAGAAAATAGCAAAAAGTATTTTTGTAGATGACAAGCTAATTAACGAATTAATAAAAGATATTCAACGTGCTTTACTGCAAGCAGATGTTAATGTACAACTTGTTTTTGATTTAACAAACAAGATTAAGGAAAGAATAAAGAAAGAAGAAACACCTTCCGGACTTACAAAAAAAGAGCATTTGATTAATATTGTCTACGAACAGCTTGTTGATTTTCTTGGAAAAGAGCAGCAAAAGATAGAAATCAAGGAAAAACCATTCAAGATAATGCTTGTCGGTTTGTTCGGTTCTGGAAAAACAACCACTGCAGGAAAACTTGCAAAATACTTTGCAAAGCGCGGCAATAAGGTTGCTTTGCTTGGCTTAGACACGCACAGGCCAGCTGCAATGGACCAGATAGAACAAGTTGCAAAACAAGCAAATGTTCCTTCCTACACCAAAAAAAATGAAAAAGTTCCATTAAATATTTACAATGAATTTAAAGATGAACTCAATAAATATGATGTTTTAATTATTGATACCTCTGGAAGAGATGCCTTATCCAAGGATTTAATAGAAGAAATTGAAACCTTAAATCAATTAATTAAGCCGAATGAAAACTTATTAGTTATTTCTGCAGACATTGGGCAGGCAGCGCAAAAGCAAGCTGAACAATTCAACAAAAGCTGCGATATTTCTGGAGTTATTGTATCGAAGATGGATGGGACCGCTAAAGGTGGTGGTGCTCTAACCGCTTGTGCTGTATCAAAAGCTCCAATAAAGTTTATTGGTGTTGGAGAAAAAATTGAGGATTTAGAGCATTTTAATCCCAAAGGTTTTGTTGGTAGATTATTAGGAATGGGTGACTTAGAAGCTCTATTAGAAAAAGCAAAAGAAGCCATTAAGGTAGAAGATGCAGAAGACTTAGGTAAAAAATTCCTGAAAGGAGAATTTAATCTTATAGATTTATATGAGCAGATGTCAGCAATGAAAAAAATGGGATCTTTGAAAAAGATTGTTGAGATGGTACCTGGTTTTTCATCTTTGCAGCTGCCAAAGGAGATGCTTGATGTACAGGAAGAAAAGCTGGAAAAATGGAAAATTGCTATGCAAAGCATGACAAAAGAAGAGCTTGAAAATCCAGATGAGATTACAAGCGAAAGGATAGATAGAATAAGCAAAGGTTCTGGCATTCCGACAAGCACAATAAGAGAATTAATAAAACAATATAGGCAAAGCAAAAAGATTGTAAAGATGTTTAAAGGCAATCAAGGAGATATGAGCAAGATGATGAAAAAGTTCGGCGGTAAGTTTCCAGCAAATTTTAAGATTTAGATGATGTTTTCCCATCAACAATCTCCCCATAACCTATAAGTCTGAACCTGTTTCCTATCATTCTTGATATTGTTACACGAGAATTTATTTCTGCGCAAACCGGTATTTTTAATCTGCATGTAACATTTTTTTTCTTGAATCCATTCACTATACCCACTGTTGCAGCTGAATTTACATTTAGCATTAACGTCTCATTCATCTTTATGGGATCCACTTTTAATTCTTCCTGAGTCCCTACAACCCTCTCCAACAGATTTAGGGATAAAGTAATTTCATATAATACATCCGGTAATTTTCCAGGCAAACCAACAATTGACCCGCCAAGTGAATCTGATTTTACAATTGAAGGGTCCAAAGAAGTAAGTATTCCAATTGTACCACCCGGAGATATTTCTTTCACTGATGCCCCCCCATATTTTAAGTCGACAATTTTTGTTATTACTGGCTTCCATACATCTTTATTTTTTTCCATCACTTTTCTTCCTGGCTTTATTTCTATATCCTGCTTTGCTTGTAATATACCCTGCTTCATGCTGCCCCCAAGAACTCCTCCTATTAAGTCTTTAGGCAGACTACCTGGCCTGTTAATGTCAAAGCTTCTTGCAACAAGCATACTAGGATCTTTACTTTTATCTCTTTTTGGTGTTGATATTGTTTTTTCGATAGCTTCTATTAAAGCGCTTATGCCCACATTATGTTGCGCAGATAGGGGTATTATCGGAGCGTTTTCATAATCTGTTCCTTTCACAAACGCTTTAATCTGCTTATAATTATTCATGGCACCTTTCTCATCAACAAGATCAATCTTGTTTTGGACAATAACAACATTTTTGATTCCTATTATTTGCAATGCCATTAAATGTTCTCTTGTTTGTGGTTGTGGGCATGTCTCATTAGCAGCTATTAGCAATAAGGCTCCATCCATTATTGTGGCTCCTGAGAGCATAGTGGCCATTAGGCTTTCATGACCTGGTGCATCAACAAAACTAACTTTTCGCAAAACCTTGGCTTTTGATTTGTTTTTGACTTTTGCGGTATAGTCATTTCCTTCCTTATAGAAAACAGCATCCGCATACCCTAATCTTATTGTAATGCCTCTTTTTATTTCCTCAGAATGAGTGTCTGCCCACACTCCAGAAAGCCGTTCCAATAAAGTTGTTTTTCCATGGTCAACATGACCGACCATGCCTATATTAAGCTCTGGCTGTACTACTTTCTCACTAGATTTTGTTGTTTTTTTCGTTCTTGGCATAGGCATATTTTGTATTACACTAGTTTTATTTTCAATATTATTATTCTAATTAATCACTGTTTTTATTTTTGTTGGATTTTTATTATTATCAATTATTGGTCAGTTTTGCGTCGTCGGTTATTATTATTTTTTTATTGTTTTGTTATTTTATTGAATTTTTAATTGTTGTTTTATTTTTTATTGGTTTTTGTTTTGCTCTTTAGGTTTTTCTTCTGATTTTGCCCCTTTTTGTTCTAGATCTTTTTCTTCTTTAGCTTCTTTCTTGGGCTCTTCTTTTTGTTCAGGCTTTGCTTCAGGTTTTTTCTCTCCCATGGAATGGGTACCGGAAATCTCTGATTTCCCAGTATCTTTAATTTCTTCTTTTGGCTTCTCTGCTTCACCTTCTTTTTTACCAAACACCTCAGAAAGCTTTTTTGTTCCTTCTTTTAACACTTTAAGGTTTATTGCAGCAATCTGCTCATTGATTTTGTGGCCGCAAACTGTCTTTCTTTTCTTCATCCCTTTAAATCCGCCTTTAAATCCAACACCGGGATAAATGACTAATCTCTTTCTTATTCCCAGAATCCCGCGCCTCATTGGAAAACCACAATAATCTGTGCCACCAGTTATTGAGAACTCATAACCTCCTATCCCTATCTTGTCTCCTTCTATTTTTTCTCCTATATTTAAGCCCATAAAAGGAGCTGCCTGTGCATCCTTGATTTCTGTTTTATAGCACTTTCCCGATTTAGGGTCTGCAATGTTAATTTTAAAGCTTGCCATAGTAATTTCCTCCTGTTTTAATTTATTCTAAAAAAGAATAATAATCGGAATAATCTCTCATTTAAAAAGTTTATTGATTATTTGCTAAACGAAACAAACGCGCCCGGAAACATCTTATCCGGCAGGCAGCTTCCTACCTTATTATTCTCCTTAAAGAAAGGGTATTGCTCACAAGCTTTGGGCCTATTTTTGTATATAACACATGAGTGTTTCCCGTCTTTATGTTTTTTGAGAAAAACACATCCTTTTCTGTTTTTTTTTAATATAAATATAGGTATATCCGACAACTCTCTTTCAAGAAAATCTTCTTCTTTATATCCTAGCTTTCTTATATTTTTAATCTCTGCTTTGCTTATACGCACACTTAATTTTATACAGCATTGTCCGCAGTGCCTATCGCATTTGAAGTTTTCTTTTGTAAATATGTCTTGCATAACCTAGTTTTTAATTGAGAAGTATAAATATATTTTGGAATCTTGTTATTAATAAAAAAACATGCTATAGACAAACTCATCCTTGTTCTTGTAATAATGATCTTTTAATGTTGTTTCATGCTTAAAACCTAATTTTTCATAGAATTTATGCGCTCTTTTATTGTCAGCATGCGTCAATAAGTATAGTTTTCTTAATTTTGAATTATTTTTTTTATAGTATGCTTTTGCATCTTTTACCAATGTATCAAATAATTTTTTTGCGATTCCTTTTCCCCTGTACTCTGGAAGGACCGCAATCCTGTCTAATTCACATAACCTGTGCTTAGGCAGGCCATGAACAACCCATGTAACAATGCCTGCTATCTCGCCGTTAGCTGCTACAATATAATTATGGAATTTTTTTATTTCATTTTTAAAAACATTAATCCCTTCCTTTAAATCTTTAATATTATAGCTTTTTACAAGAACATTAGCAATTCCCCTTGCATCCTTCAATGTTGCTTTTCGGAATTTCATCTTGTCACAAACTCTTGCCTTCTCATTTTTGAGACTAATCTTTCTAAAGTGTCTATTTTTTGCATAAGTTCGAGCTTTTCCTTGTCCATCTCAATAAGTTGCTGTGCAAATCTTGTAAGCTCAAAATCCTCTTTCTTTATGTTCCTGCTTATTTCTGTAAATTTATTTATTTCCTCGCTTAGATTATTTACTTTTTCTGTTATTTTATTTATATTTTCTTTAAGCTCGTTATAGTTATCTGAATCTTTTTTTAGTGTGTCAATCTGTATCTTAAGCTCTTTATCAAGCTCTTCTTCAAATTTCTCAATCAGTTTCTTCTGCAGCTGTGATTTTAATAATTTAAACTGAAAAAGCTCCTTTTCAAAATCGTGCCTTATGTTTTTTATCAAGGTTACATTTTCATCAAAATTCTTGAAGAATTCGTTATTTTTATTGTCAAGTTCATTTATATTATCATTTATCTGCTGTTTTAATGCTCCTATTTCATTCTTTAACTCGCTAACAGAGCTTGTAGCATAATTTAAATTGTTTTTTATAACATCAACTTGCTCTTTCATTGCCATTAAGTCTTTTATTTTTTGTATCATATTACCTCTCTCCTTTTAGTAGATATTCTTTTAGTTTTTCAACTGCAATTTTTCTGAATCTTTTTAAATTTTCGCAATTTTGCATTTCCCCATAAGTTTTATCGCTGTTTTCCGGAATAAATATTGGATCATGCCCAAAACCGTTATTTCCTTTTATTTCTTCTGCAACAGTGCCTTTTTCCTCACCTAAAAAGCTCACAGGCTCTTTTCCTGTCTCGCAATAACTAACTGCAGATTTATAATAGCAAGTTCTGTCTTCAACATTTTCCATTAATTTTATTATTCCTTTTAACCCGATTCTTTTATGAATGTAAGATGAACAAGTTCCGGGAAAATCATTCAAAGCCTTAATAAACAAACCAGAATCCTCAACAACAACTGGTTTTTGCAATTGCATAGAAAGCCTTTTTGCAGCTTCTTTCGCTATTTCCTCAGGATTATCACTTCTTAATTCTCTATATTCTTTTTCAATATGATTTATCTTTATACTGTCTCCGAATATTATTTTGAATTCTTTTACCTTGCCTAAATTGCTTGTTACCAGGTTTATCTCCATAAGAAAAGGGATTATTGATTAGTATTTAAATATGATTAAAAATTTAAAAATCAGATAATTTAAATATTATATGCTAAATCTTCATCATTATTCTATGAAATTTAATTTAAAATATATATTTGGAATTAGCATTTTATTTTTTATTGTTTTAACTGGTATTATTCTGATAACTGCGGGTTATACAATTTATGCATATGTGGCATTCATGGATGTGTCAATTATATTAATAGGTTTAACCATGTCGGGCTACTATATTATTCATTTTCTAAAGGAAAACAATTCCCTGCAGTATCTAATACTGGCTAGTCTATTTATTATGGTTACTGCAAGCCATTTATTAAGGTTGATTTTTGGAGGGTTATTATGTTAGGAAAAAAGTGTTTAATATTCATTATCCTTGCAATAAGCATCGGCTTGGCAGCATATGATTTTTTCCTGTTTCTAATTCCTTCCAAAATTGTTTTTCAGATACATAATATATCTGCATTTTTAATTGGTGTAGGATTCATATATTTTTCTTATACCTTAATCATAAAAAAGGCAGAAAACCGGTATGTTCATCTGTTAAGCATGACTGTTGGATTTGCAATGGTTGTGATACATCTGACAAAATTGGCCATAGGTAAGTGTGTGTGAATTAGGAAAAATTATTTAAAAAGTAAGTTTTTAATTATAAATTATGCCGAGATGGAAGAATTAATTTACTTCTTCTTAACCAAATCCAATTTAATATTCAATTCCTTAATCTGCTGCTCAGGAACATCTGAAGGGCTATTATCCATTGGGCATTCTGCATCCTTGTTCTTAGGGAATGCTATCACTTCTCTTATGTCATTATAGCCGCACATTAATGCAACTATACGGTCAAAACCCAGACCCATTCCTCCATGAGGTGGTGTTCCATATTTGAAGGCTTCCATTAAAAAGCCGAATTTTTTCCTTGCTTCCTCATGGCTTAGACCAATAATCTTCATCATCTTTTCCTGGGTTACAGGATTTGTTTCTCTTATAGAGCCAGAGCCTAATTCCAGTCCATTCAAAACCAAATCATACAAATCAGCGTAAACCCTACCAGGATTCTTGTCAAGGAACTGTATGTGCTCTTTCTTTGGAGCCGTAAAAATATGGTGAGAAGGCATCCATTTTTTCTCATCCTCATCCCACTCAAACAACGGAAAGTCAACAACCCAGCAGAATTTAAACTCTTTTTCATTGATTAATTTTAACCTCTTCCCCACCTCAACCCTTATTTTAGACAATATTTCATTTGTATTTTTCTCGTTATCAGCAATAAAAAATAATATAGTGCCTTTCTTTGCTTTTGTTTTCTCAATCAGTTTTTTCTGTGTATCCTTATTAAAAAATTTAGCAATATTACTTTCAAGACCTTTTTCTGTTACCCTCATCCACGCCATTCCTTTTGAGCCTATACTAATTGCAAAATCAATTAAATCATCTATCTCATTTCTCGAAAATTTATCTTCCGGGTTAATGCATTTTACTTTCTCTGCTTTATTAAAAACATTAAAATCAGAGCTTTTTGCAATATCCGTAACATCCGTCAATTCAAGACCGAACCTTAAATCAGGTTTATCGCAGCCATATTTATCCATTGCATCTTTATGGGAAATCTTAGGAAACTCATACTTAATATCAACATTAAGAACCTTTTTCATCATATATTTATACAAACCTTCCACCATCTCGATGACATCCTCTGCATTAACAAAACTCATCTCAACATCAATTTGGGTATGCTCTGGCTGTCTATCTTGTCTTAAATCCTCATCCCTTAAGCACCTAGCCATCTGATAATATCTGTCACATCCGGAAACCATTAAGATTTGCTTATATAACTGGGGGCTTTGTGGCAAAGCATAAAATTTTCCAGGATTTATACGACTGGGTACAATATAATCTCTAGCTCCTTCTGGTGTTGCCCTGACCAAAATAGGTGTTTCAATCTCCAAAAAATTATTTTTATTCAGATACTCCCTGGCTGCTTGAGCCGCATTATTCCTCATAAGCAGATGCTTCTGCATTACAGGCCTTCTTAAATCCAAATAACGGTATTTTAGCCTTAAATCCTCATTTGCCTCAATCCTATCATCAATCTCCAAAGGAGGTGTTTCAGCTTTACTCAGAACTTCCAATTCATCAACTAAGACTTCTATCTCCCCGGTCTTTAATTTAGGATTCTCAAGTCCTTTCCCACGAGCTCTTACCTTACCCTGTACAGAAATAACATCTTCCCTTCTTAATCGCTCAGCTTCTTTATGCGTTTTTTTATCGTGCTCTGGGTCAAAAACTACCTGGGTAAGGCCATATCTGTCTCTTAAATCAATAAAAATTATGCCGCCATGATCCCTACTAGAAGAAACCCAACCAGAAAGCACTACTTTTTTTTTAATACTTTTTTTAGTTAATTTTCCACATGTATTCGTCCTTTTTAATTTCATATTTTCCCCTTTAATTTCAGCTCAAAAACAACATCTTCCAGTTTCTTCAGATTCCACTTGATTTGGTCTGATTTCTTCCTTAGTCCGCCATTCCTTAGGTTAAATTCAAGAAACTCTCCATAAATCTCCTCAACAAGATTTTTAATCTCCATTGCCTGTTTAAAATTTTTCTTTATAACATCATTCACAGCCTTTCTTACGAGCTCTCCAGTTAGATCACATAAACCCATCAAATAACTCTCATTATCAACTTTCAAAAAAGACCTAGTCGGAATTTTGTTATTTTTAATAAAACGATAATAACACAATGCTTCAACATATTCTTGTAATGCTGTCTGATCTATATTTGTATCAAGGCAGGGATATATATCAAGAGATTTCTTCTGTTTTTCAATCTCTTTTACATACAAATCTGCAGATTTAATATCTCCTCTATGTAAAGCATAAATAATTCTTTTTGAGCTATTAATGACGTCTCTTGATTTTTGTATTACCTCTTCTCTCTTAATGTCAAAAGCTGCTATTTCCTTTCTTATTTTCCCAAAGTCCTTCTTGTCTAACATTCTTGATTCTGTAGATTACACCGTTTTATAAAGTTTTTTGATTTTTTGTCATTATAAATTTCTATGAGCTGTGCCAGAGCGGACTTAAGTCAAAATACTGATTTTGATTTATGACATTACTTGCTTCTACCAACCCGCCCCCATAAATTAGGCAAAGCCCTATATTTTGTATTATCGAAAAGTTTATATATAATCTGACTAAAGAGTTAATAAAAAATGGTGTCGGCATTTAGAGGTATCATAGACTTTTTTAACAATATAGGTGTATTTGATGTAGTGTTGCCTTTTCTTCTTGTTTTTACTGTTGTTTTTGCTCTTTTGGAAAGGACAAAGGTTTTCGGCATTGAAAAAATAGAAGGTAAAGAATATACAAAGAAAAACCTAAACTCTGCAGCAGCTTTTGTAATAGCATTTCTTGTAATAGCTTCCTCAGAGCTTGTAGAAATAATAACAAAGGTTTCTTCACAGTTTGTTGTACTGTTATTTGGAATAGTTTTATTTCTGCTTTTGGTAGGCTCATTTTATAAGGAAGAGCCCCATGGGGTTTTCCTGGAAGGTGGATGGAAAACAACATTTATGTTCATAGTTTTTGTTGTTTTGGTTTTCATTTTCCTTGATGCTTTAAATTTACTGGGAGATATATCTGATTTTTTTAAAGGTACAAACCGGGGAGAATTTGTAGGATCTATTCTATTAGTAGCCCTAATAGTATTTTTTATTGTTTACGTGACTAAAGAGAATCAATCTAACCAACTTGAAAAGAAAAAATAGTAAAGTTTAAAAAGTATGAGTTCAATGATTAATAAAATCATCAGAATAACAAATCAATGTAGGAAAAATGGCAGAATTGGCTTTTGAAAGCTTTATGCAGTCTTTAGAAAGGGTAGGTTTTGTAGATGTGTTACTACCATTTCTTCTGATATTTACCATTATATTCGCAGTTCTAGAGAAAACTCATATTTTAGGAGAAGGAAAAAGAAACATGAACGTAGGCATAGCTGTGATATTTGCCTTGTTAGTTGTTATACCGCATGTAACTGGAAATTTCCCAGCTGGCTATGATCCTGTTGCAATCATAAATGCAGCTTTACCTTCTATTTCATTAGTGATTGTAGCAGTTATAGCACTTATGATCTTAATAGGCGTTTTTGCGCATGACAGAATCCTTTTGGGAATGACTGCACCTGGATGGGTAGGTTTATTTTCAGTGGTTACACTTGTATTTATATTTGGAAGCGCTGCCGGATGGTGGACCACAGGAATCATTGATTGGTTAGACCAGGTCTTCGGCTCAGATATTGTAGCAATACTAATAATGATACTTGTGTTTGGAATCATCATAGCATTTGTCACAGGAGGCGGTGAGCACGAAAAGGTTGGAGCCCTTGAAAAAGCCGGCATCAACCTCAAGAATTTATTTGGCGGCGGAAAATGAAAAAATGGCCACATTTCTTGATGTTACTGTCCTAGAAAATTTTTCTGTTATTTTTGTATTTATTTTTGTCTGGCTTGTTGTTTATGCCATATTGCTTTATACAAAAGTGCTGGGTCAAAACCAACTTATTAACATAGTAATAGGATTAGTAGTCGCTTTCTTTGTTATAATATCAGAAATAGCTACCTTAGTCATAAAGCAAATAGCCCCTGTTTTTGCTGTAGTCCTTGTTTTTATTGTAATTATATCCGTTGCTTCAGGTATGTTTGGCAACGTCCAGGTAGAATCTCTCAATAGCCTAAAATGGGTTGTACTTGTTATTTTGATTGTAGCGCTCATTGTTGGGGCTTTAGCAATAGTAAGGGAAAACATCGATATTCCAGAAAGGGGGGAAGATTTTGGTAAAGTATCCACAGTAATATTCCACCCAAATTTTCTTGGCATGGCTCTTATACTCGCTATAGCAATCTTTACTGTAGGATTGCTGGCTTCTAAACAAACTTAACTACTTCTTGCTTATTTTAGAACTCTTTGTTATTCTCTCTAACTTATTAACATTCTCTGTCAAACTCGGCAATACTTTTTGAAAAACCTTTTCCATAGCCAGTATTTCTGTCCCTACATCCTTTATGTTCTTGTCATAATCAGAAATCTTAGTAAGCAGACTCTTATGCAGGTTGTTTAAGCTGTTTGTGATGTCTGTTGCATGCTGCTCAATTTGATTGATTTTTGTCTCTGTTTTTTCCTTCCAGTCAATTATTATTTTTATGTCTTGCTCAAACTCCTTCCACTTTTCATCTATTATGGCTTCAGCTATTTCCTCAATCTGCTCTTTGTCTACTTCTGGTTGTAGAGGTTGTTCAGCTGGCTGTTGAGCAGGGTATGGCTGCTCCTGAGGAACATTTTGTTGAGGCATATCAAAGCCTGGACTTTGCTCTGCATTGCCTCCACTTAAGTTCAGCTGGTTCAGAGCATCAAAAATTTGTGAAGAACTATAGCCTTGTTTTTCAAGTTCGGAAATTATCTGGTTATTGTTAAAACCACGCTGTTTTAATGCCGTAATCTGGCTAATTGGTGATCCAGGAGCAGATGGCTCTTGCACTTCTTTCTTCTTTCCAAAGCCAAATATGGCCATATGTTCACACCTCTTTTTTTTACATTAATGCAAAACTTATCATTATAAAACTTTCTATTTTTTTTTTGTAATCTTCTCTTTTTGAATCATCTCTTTAACTATTGCTTCAACCTCATTTTGCGTAACAAACTTAACAGGATTCCAAAAATTTATGTACTTCTCAAGCACTTTCACTTCATCTCTTTTTGCTGTTTCTTTTAATTCTTTTACCAAATCAAATATTTTTTCCTTTATTTCAGCAATCTTTGTTTTTAGATCACCTATATCAGAAGTTAAGGTTCTTATATCGGTAGCAAATACCTTGTTTTTGCCAAGCATATTCTGCTCTGTAACTTGCAGTGTTCTCCTTATATTAGTAAAACTTTCTTCAAGAAGCCTTAGCCTTCTACTTAAGTTGCTTATGTCTTCTGTAAGAGCCTTAAAATCAGGCTGTGCAGGAGCATTTCTGTGAAAAAGCCCCGCATGCTGTTTTGGTTGAGGAGCTTGTGGCTGTGAAGGTGCTTGCAATTGTGCCATTTTAGTTTGTCTGTACTTTTGTTTTATAAATATGTTTTGTTTTTACTGAGTATTTGGTAGGATTTTTAATGCAGCATCCTTAATCAAAACTTATTTATACCACTTAAATCCTAAATGTTTTCATCTATGACAAAAACAATTTCCAAAGAAATACCGTTAGCTGAAATAACTTTACGAAGGTATGAAAAGCCCTCAAAGCTGTCTGAGAGGGATATTGTAAGAAAACTATGCTTATCCATTGGCCTTTTACAGCCCGGTGATTCAAGGGATGTTATTGTTGACATTCTTCATGTGTTATTAAATGCCAAGAAACAAAAAAAAGCACTAACTTCAGAAGAAATTGAAAAAGAGGTTATAAATACAAGAAAAAAACAGAAACTTGCTCTTCAGGGAATAGCTTCCTCGAATATAAGAAGGCAGATAAAAAGGCTTAGAGATTTGTTTTTAGTTGAAAAAGTAAAAAATCAATATAGAATCACGGAATTTGAAGAGCTAAATGTAATATTTGAAGAAAAGATAGAAAAATTCTATTTAAAGTCAATAGTTGATAGGGTTAAGGAGTATTTTGAGAGTTTGAGGTAATTTACGTAATATTTATAAACTCAAAACTATTTCTCAATATGGTACTGATTGCAGTATAGATACTTCTTTTCAATTTTTCTGCCTTAGTTTTACCAATAGTGTATACTGGAAAACATAAGATTTATAAATAAAGGATAGAGTATTATTTTTTTTAATATGAACTTCAAAGATAGAGATATAATCTCAATCCATGATTTCTCAAAACAGGAATTGCTTTTTATTTTAAAGATTGCAAAATCAATGGAAAAAAAGCCTAATCTGGATTTGTTAAAAGATAAAGTTTTGGCCACATTATTCTTTGAGCCCTCAACAAGGACAAGATTAAGCTTTATATCTGCTATGGAGCAACTAAGCGGCAAAGTGATAGGATTTTCAAATACAGGCTCAACTTCAATAAAAAAGGGTGAAACCTTATGGGATACTATAAAAATGGTTGATGCCTATTCTGATGCGATAGCAATAAGGCATCCTGTAGAGGGCGCTGCAAGACTTGCTGCAGAAGCATCATCTAAGCCTGTAATTAACGCAGGTGATGGCGCAAACCAGCATCCAACGCAAACAATGCTTGACCTTTATACAATACAAAAAGTAAAAGGCAAATTAGACAGTTTGCATATAGGAATGCTAGGTGATTTGAAATATGGAAGAACAGTACATAGCCTTGCAACTGCTTTATCTCATTTTAATCCAACATTTTACTTTATAGCGCCTCCTGCATTACAAATGCCACAAACATACCTTGACGAATTAAAAGAGAAAAAAATAAAATTCTATACTGCTGCAGATTTATTGAAAGTAAGCAAAAAATTGGATGTACTTTATGTTACAAGAATACAAAAGGAACGCTTCCCAGACCCTGTAGAGTATGAAAAATACAAAGGGGTTTACAAATTAGATACAAGCTTATTGCCAAACATAAAAAAGGATCTCAAGATAATGCATCCTCTGCCAAGAGTTGGCGAAATAGATCAAAGCCTGGATGCAACAAAGCATGCTGTCTACTTTGAGCAGGCAGCAAATGGAATTCATGTGAGAAAAGCATTACTTGCTTTAGTTTTGGGTAAGATATAATGAAGCGGAAACCGACAGATAATTTTGACTCAGTTTCCTGTTATTTTTCATCTGGTGAAAAATGAAAAAAGAACTAAGTATTTCAGCAATAAAAGAGGGGAGTGTAATAGACCATATACCCAGCAATGTAACATTAAAAGTAGTTGATATTCTTGATCTTAAGGGCATAAGGGGCATTATTTCAATAGCTACAAATCTGTCAAGCAAAGCGATGGGGAAAAAGGGGATAATAAAAATCAGCGGAAAGGATTTGACAAAAGAGGAAGTTGATAAAATTGCTTTGATAGCGCCGCATGCTACAGTAAATATAATAAGCAAGTATGATGTAAAACAAAAAATAAAGGTAGCAATACCCTCAACAATCAACAGAATAATCAAATGTTCTAATCCCAATTGTATAACAAATAATGAAAAAGTAGCCACAAAGTTCTATGTTCTCGGTAAAGACCCATTAAAGGTAGTATGCCATTATTGCGAAAGAAATATGGAAAAAGAGGACATATCTCTTTTATAAAAATGCTGGAAACAAATTTATGCGGGATAAAGCTATGCAACCCAACTGTACTGGCTTCTGGAATTTTAGGGGTTACAAAAGATTCTGTTGATAGGGTAGGCAAAGCAGGTGCTGGTGCTGTAACGCTAAAGTCTTTATGTCATGAAGAAAGAACCGGAAATAAGAATCCAGTAATGTTTGGCTATGATAATGTTTTTTTTAATGCTGTAGGGCTT
>Ga0066858_10000269_pt1 | contig 18017 bp, 15 predicted proteins | sample ETNtaG_29_FD_65603 | JGI IMG/M metagenome (GOLD analysis project Ga0066858, IMG submission 65603) | Marine microbial and viral communities from oxygen minimum zone, Eastern Pacific Ocean - ETNP201406SV201 | ecosystem: Environmental > Aquatic > Marine > Oceanic | place: Pacific Ocean: Eastern...
GCATGATTCTGCTAATAATAATGCCCAAGTAGGAGTCTCAATTGGCGAGTATTTGTTCGATAGCTCTTGGTATATTTTTCCGCCTGTTGGTGGAGCTATAAATAAACAATCTAGTGTGCTCAAATTGTCTCGCCACAAAAATAAATATAGTTAGAAATATCCATCTAATATTTCTGCATTAATATCAATCGTGAAAACCATTTGATTTAGATAATACAACTTGGGATCCACTATATTCAAAACGGAATGGCACATAAACAAGCTTAGATAATGCATTTCTTATCTTATCCTGATTATTTGGATTAACAAATAGCAATAAAAAACCACCGCCTCCAGCACCAAGTATTTTTCCACCTATTGCGCCAACATCTCTAGCCGTTTTATAAATATCATCAATGTCTTGACTAGTTACTTTTTCTGACAGTGATATTTTATATGTCCATGCTTCATGAAGCAGTTGTCCAAACTCCTGAATCGGGATTTTTTTGTCTCTAAGAATGGAAATCCCTTCATCAACCATATCCCGCATCCTTAGAAGTTTAGAATGGTTGTTGCCAAAATTTGATACTTTACTCTTGGCAATTTCAGATGCAATTCTTGTTATTCCTGTAAAAAACAACATCAAGTGATCATTTAATTGTGTTAATCGCGTATTACTGATGACAAGAGGTACAACAGAAAAATCACTATCGCGATAAAATTCAATCTCATTCACCCCTCCATAAGCAGCAGATATCTGATCTTGCGAACCAACACACTCTTTAATTAAATCCTGCTCAACATGAATGGCAGTTTTGGCAAGTTTATATTTTTCAATACATTCTCCATTGAAAGCGCTTAGAGCATTCAACAGACCAACTGTAAATGATGAGCTTGATCCAAGACCAGATCTAGCTGGTAAATCTCCATCATGTTTTACCACTAACCCCTTTTTACAGTTATGGTAACGTAATACTTCTCGCACTGCAGGATGCTTTATATCATTAATATGATCTATATTTTCAATTCTCGAATATACTATACTGAACTTATGCTCAAAAAATGGTGGCAACTCTCTAACACTGATATAACAATACTTATCAATTGTTGCAGCAAGCACCTTGCCCCCATAGCTTTCATACCATTGAGGGTAATCTGTACCACCTCCAAAAAACGATATTCTAAATGGTGTACGTGTAAGAATCATATTTTTAGTTTTCTTAAATACAACCTATTCACGATATCCTACTCCCAAACGAATTTTTATCTCTATTAACACTATAATAATTAATCACGTATTTCTTAATACAGAAAAACAAATAAAAAACATTATATAACTATCAAAAAACTTGCCATAATAATAACTAATTTAATTACTATTTGGAGACCAAATGACCACTGAACAACTTTCTATAAATAAACTGCCTACTCCTGTTCGATACACATCATGAATAGTCACTATTCCCTCCTTCTCCAAAGATCTCAGTTTTGCAATGTAATTTTTCAAGTATCCTCTTTTTTCAGCATATTTTATTGACAGGTATTGCAATAAATCATCTTGATCAAGAGTATCAGACATAGGCTCAATATTTACAATGATTTTTGGCTTGTTCTCAATCCAGTAATTAATAATTTCATCCGTTTTTTCGCCTAATTGCTCTAACGCATGTACTGTATATACAGAAGAATCATGTTTTAACTTAACACTCCAGTCTGGGTTAAAATTATCAAACAAAACTCCATATAAATTATCATCATTAGTATGCTTAGATACTCTGTTAATCAGATTCACACCAGATTGAGTCCACTCCATTGAGTACAGATTTGCACTTTTATTTATATCTCTCAATTTAAGTAGGTTATGCCCTGTTCCTGCACCAAACTCATAGATATTGTCAGCATAAGCAAAATATTTTTCATGAATAAGATATAACATTAATGAAACTACTTCCAGTTCAAAGTCATCACTATCTGAAATCACAAAGTTACCACGCAATCTAGTAATATTTTCCTTATTGTAATATTTAGGTATCAGGGATTTTAAACTCTTTGTCTCAATATATTCTTGTAGATTTTCTTCCCACCCATCCTCCCACTGACCTTTTCTATGTTCACCAGAAACAACAAAATTTTCGGAAAGAAGATATTGACAAATTTTAAGTATTGACTTGTCTCTTTCTGTTTTTTCAGGATATCTATATACTAGCTTACGCGACTTCATCTTTTCTTTAATAAAACCAGATACTGTATCAATACTTGCATTTAACCCATAAAAATCATCTGTACTAACGGTGTGTAGCTTATTATGACTATTCATTTCTTTATTCCATATTATTTGCTTGCTTCAAAATATAAAATACTGTTGTTTTTCAACTTCTTTATTATCAAAATATATTATTCTATGTTGGTTTTTTAGCATAAATATGTATGCTATGATGATCACCTACTTTATACAAATTACTTGGCACCTTATCTGCCTCAACCAAACAAAAACCTGCCTGCAGAATAATCTTAGTCATTGACTCTTTATCGTACATCCAATAATGCTGAATTCCATGGTTTCCTGTAAACTCTATCAACCTATACATTAAACTACCTTGATTCTTCCTACTCAAAACAGTTTCAATTAATAATTCATCAGCCGCGAATTTATTACCAATATCTTTTGCATGAATATATTCCATAACAATTGCATTAAGGTCTGGAATAATAATATGTAATGTAGCGTCTGGTTTCAATACTTTAAAAAAACCTTTTAAAACAACGGTAACATCATCCCGATAAATATGCTCTAAAAAATGAGAAGAGACAATATGATCAACACTCCCACTTGAAAACCGCAAAGGCTTTCTACAGTTATATTTAACCATTTTAAATGTGGACTTAGATTCACGATAGCTATTTAATATATGATGATATTTAGAAGGAATTAGATATTTTAGTGCAGGATATAAAGATGATAGAGTAAGAAACATATGATTCTCAAGATTAATATAATCCTCTAAACCATAAACCCCACTTGCTACATTAACCCAAACCTTTCCAAATCTATTCTTACGAACTTTCATCACTTAATCAATTAGTCCTCAACAATCTCTTGGTAACTACGTTCACATGATATTTTACCTTCATCAAGTTCAAAGATTTTTGTACAATTACGCAGTGTTGTAAGGCGGTGTGAAATAATAATAACTGTAAGATCATTGCTGAGCCCATTAATCGCTTCCATCACCTTTGTCTCAGTCTCATTATCAAGTGCACTTGTCGCTTCATCAAAAACAATAATATCAGCCTTCTTATAAAGCGCTCGAGCAATACCAATACGCTGACGCTGTCCACCAGAGAGGCGTATTCCATTTTCTCCTATAACTGTATCATACTGATTATCCAAATTTTCTATAGTACTAGAAATATGTGCTAATTTTGCTGCCTGGCGTACTCGACTTTGATCAATTTTTTCACTTGGTATACCAATAGCTATATTCTCTATAATACTACCGTCTGCAAGGAAAATACTCTGCGGTACATGTGCAATATTCTTACGCCAATTACAAACATTAGATGAATCTATACTTATTCCATCTATTTCTATCTTACCCTCACTTGGTTGCAATAATCCCATAATAATATCAAGTAAAGTACTTTTACCACTTCCTGTTTCTCCAATGATACCTATCCGATCGCCTTTTTCTATAGTTAATTTAACATTATTTAAAACCAAATGAAATTTAGGCAGGTAGGTATATGAAATTCCATTCAGAACGATATCTCGATTAAAAGCAAGTGGATTTACGCCTAATTGACAAATGTTACTCTGTATATGTTGATTTAGATATTCAAGCACATCTACTAAAGAAGCTTTTGATGCCTGTAATTGAGACCAACTACTATAAGCAGCTTGTACAATAGGTAATAAACGTTGCGCACCGATCGCTAAGGCGCCAAGTGTTGGGAATACGATCACTATATTAGAATCAGATTTTTGTACTAAGTAAAATGCTACCACTGCAATTAAGGATATTCCTATAGATTCAATACCAAACCTAGGAGCATGTCTGATAAAGACACTATTACCTTCAACATAACGTTTTCTACGATCAGCATGGTGAAATTCTTTAATACAGGCATCTTGATTATTATCAATTATAACATCACGAATCCCGCCTATACTTTCTTGAACATATTTGACTACTTTAGGTGATACTTGCGATATTACTTTTCCGTTATACAGTAACCGGTCACGAGTCAAGCGAATAACAAGAGAATAAATTAATCCCACTACTAGTAAAGACGAAGCAGCAATAATTGGATCAACTATAACTAAAACCAATACTATAAAAAGAAACATAATTCCTGAAGAGAATAGTGTTATTATTGGATAAGTTGTGTCATAAATAACATGATGAACTTTCTCCGTAATTACGGATATTATCTCACTAGTGTTACGATTAATTTGAACTTCATATGGCTGATACAAAGTCCTCCGATATAAATCTCGACTAAGGTCAGTTCCGATAGCGAAATTTAAACGTACACTGGCCCAAAGAAACAACAACCGCATCACTCCTGAAAACAACGCGGCTACAATAAATAAAATCGTTACTGGAAATAATAACTGTCCCGCTTCAGTTAAGCCAAGCAACTGTATAAAAGGCTTTAACTCTGTATTATTAAAAACTTGCTCAGGGTCAGCTATAACACCTAGAAAGGGCAAAACTGCACCAATGGTAAATATCTCAGAAAAAGATGCAATGACTAACAAAATGAACAGCATCCCAAGTTGCACGCGCCTATGATGGGTAATGTGTTGCCAGAGAAGCTTCAAAAGAGATGAATATTTAGACTGAAGCATTATTAAGATAACGTGGATTCAAGCCTTTCTTAGATACTCTAGACTTTATGGAATAAATTTCTTCGATTGCAATGATAATGATTTATGAATAGGATGCTTCATGAAATTCTGCTGCCATAAATCTAGATCATCCCACGGAGGAAGGGAACAAGAATCTGTTTGTGCTTTTGTTAACATCTCTACTGTCCCTATATCCCTATGGATATTATTATTTTTCCATGTAGCAACTCTTCCTATGAAATGCGGAAGAACTTCTGTGCTGAAATCTGTAAGATGTGGATTTTCTTCTATCCACTTGAGTACTTCTGGTTCAACAATATAGACTGCTGCATTGGCCAATTTGCCTGGAGGGTTACTTACTTTTTCATGAAAATCTATCACAACACCTTTTTCATCCAACTCAACTATTCCACATGATGTTGGTATCTGGCATTCAAATATCATCATTGTTATCGCTGTATCAGGAGGACGCCTATTGTGATGATGGGAAATAAAATCTGAAAAATCACAACAACTCAAATTATCTGCATGTGCTATTAGCATTGTATTTTCTCGAAAAAAATCAGCATTTTTTCTTAATGTTCCTGCTGTTCCAAGAAGCTCTGGTTCATATACAGATCGCACCCAATCTTTAAATTGTGGACGCTGAAGAAAGTCACTTACAATGTCAGCATAATAATGTTTATTCACTAACACATCATCTATTCCCTGTTGTTTTAAAATACCTAACCAGTACTCAAGCAACGGTCGACCACAAATTGGCATTAGGCACTTTGGCCAAATTTTTGTTAGGGGTTTTAAGCGTGTTCCTAATCCAGCAGCTAAAAGTAGAGCTTTCATATTTTGACTGCTACCTGTAATTCTTGCAGCTTAAGTGGTTTATTGCCTAGCCTTCCAATTTGCAAGGCTGCAGCTACTGATCCAAACAGTGCCGCATCCCATATTGACCCTCCAATACATAATATCATCGCTGATGTAATCAACATGGAATCTCCTGCTCCTGAAACATCTTTAGGGCTGTTATTTAAAGCAGAAATACGATCTGTTAAAAACGGCTCCTCACTGCTCTTGTTATTTCCAGCATGAATCAATACCCCTTCTTCTCCTAGCTTGAGTAAGATGTTTTTTACATTCGATTTTTGGCGTAGTTTCTCTGCTAATACGACTAAACCACTATTGTGATCATATAGCGCAATACGAGCTTCTCGTTCTGTCGGGGTTAATAGGCTAATGTCTTTGTAACGTGATACATCTCCTATCTGGGATGAACTCTGACTATCTGCAACAATGTATATCTGGTGATTTTTTGCCATTTCTGTCATTTTCTTTAATATAGAGCCAGGATTATACTAAATACCTTGCCCTAACACTTGATTTAAATCAATTTTCTATCGTCATTAAGATAGAGATAGCTATTTTTTTCAAGCCAATTAATTGAAATTGGCGCGAATCGACCTGACCAAATATTTAATTAATCTAAAATGGGCCACGAAAAGATGGATCTGGAACATCTAAAGGAATATCTGGTTTAGGAAATAAAATATTCATGTCAAGATCCTTATTCATCATTTCACTTATTTTTTTAGCTATTTTATCTGCTCTTGGATAAAAGCTCTTAATCAAAGCTCTAGTGCTTGGACTAGGAGAGTCATTAATACCAACTCTGGCTGGAGCACTTAAAAGTTTATCAAATATATTTTCAGTAATTACTGAAATAATTTCTGCGCTAACTCCAAATTGAACCCATCCATTATCAGCAACAACAACTCGCAATGTTTTTGACACAGAACGCAATATAGTTTCTGTATCTAAAGGCCTAATAGTACGCAAATCTAAAACTTCAACTGAAATACCTTGTTTAGCCAGTACTTCTGCACATTTGATAGACTCTAAGACCATATATGAATGTGTAACAATTGTAACGTCCTTGCCTTCTCTAGTTATGTTAGCCTTTCCGATAGGAATTCTATACCCATTAGTTGGAACGTAATCAATAATATTATGTAACCATCGATGCTCTATAAAAATAACAGGGTTATTATCTTCTACGCTTGAAATTAACAATCCTTTAGCATCATAAGCATTTGACGGCATAACAACCTTCAACCCAGGAATATGAGCGAACCAAGATTCCAAACTTTGAGTATGTTGAGCACCATTCCCCCAACCTCTTCCAATAATCAAGCGAATAACAATAGGTACATTCTGCTGTCCAGCATTCATATAGAACCACTTAGCAGCTTGATTTACTAATTGTTCTATCGATAAAAGAGCAAATTCAACTCTTTGGTGAGTCAATATTGGTCTATATCCATTTAATGAAGCGCCAATGACAACTCCAGTCATTCCATTTTCAGCTAACGGCATATCCATTACACGATCAACGCCATATTTATCTTGAAGTCCAGTTGTGGTTCCAAAAATACCCTTTGGATCAGGAACACCTAAACCTATAACAAGAACAGACTGGTCTACTTCCAGGCAAAAGTCTGTTGCTTCTTTTATTGCATTTGCATAACTTAATTCTCTCATAAGAGGCCTTAATCCTTATAAATGTGTTGATTAAGAACGCTTTGATCTGGAAATGGGCTTTCTTTAGCAAATCTAAAGGCCTCGTCTATTTCAGTAGATATAACTTCTACAGTTTTTATTATTTCTTTTTCAGTTAATTGATGGTCTTCAATCATTCTAGACTTATAAGAAGCAATAGGGTCTCTTTTTACCCATTGATCTAGCTCTCCTTCTTTTCTATATCCCAGATCATCATCGTCATTGGGGCCACAATGTTCAAGCCAGCGAAAAGTTTCTAGTTCAACAAATGCAGGAGCATTATTATTTTTTATATATTTAACTGCCTTTTCAGTTATTTCTGAGACTTGCTGAATATTGTTGCCATCTCCCTTAAAAGCCTTAATACCATGACTCTCTGCCAAGGTTGAAATATTCCTATTTGAAGCCTGCCGCACATTCAACTGTGAGTAAACAGAATAAAAGTTATTTTCGCAAATGAAAAGAATTGGAACATTTTTTAAACTAGCAAAATCTAAACTTTCAAAAAAAACGCCTTCCTCGGTTGTACCATCCCCTAAAAAAACTGTAACTATATTGCTGCTTTTTTTTAATTTAAAAGTCCATGCGACACCTACTGCAATTGGAACCGTGCTTCCAACAATAGGAACCGCAGCAAAAAATCCACATTTTAAATCCACTAAGTGCATTGACCCTCCTTTACCCATAGCACAGCCAGTTGATTTTCCATATAACTCTGCAATCATAGACTTTAAATTACCCCCTTTAGCAAGATAATGAGCATGCGCTCGATGTGCACTCATTACAATATCTTTTCGATTAAGATGTTCACAAACACCAACTGCAACAGCCTCCTGACCTATAGACAAATGAACAGGGCAACGCATTTCTTGCTCTGAATATAACTCTACAATTTTTTCCTCAACCATTCTAATTCGAAGCATTGAAAAATATAATTCTTTAGGAAGGCTATTCATCAGTTTATAGGATCACTTTGGAATTCATTAATAACTTTAATTATCTTCTCTAAATCAGCTTTAGTTAGATACTGATTAACTGGTAAAGTTAAAATCTCTTTAGATTGTTTCTCAGTAATTGGAAAATCACCAACTTGGTATCCTAATTTTTTTGAAGCTGGCTGAAGATGAATAGGAACTGGATAATGAATTGCTGTATCAATGCCATTTAATGATAAATATTCTTTCAGTTCATCTCGGCATGGAGTTTGAACAACAAAAGTGTGATAAGTATTATATTTGCTATCTTTTTCTTTAGGAAAAAACAAATTCTGATTCTTGATTCCATCAAAATATGACATTGCATTATTTCTTCTTTTTTCTATTATGTCCTCTAGTTTATCCAATCGAAAGTTCAGAATTGCAGCCTGAAGATTATCCATTCTTGAGACACAACCAAAATGATACACAATATTTCTATTAGCCGTTCCATGATTTCTATATAACTTTGATTTATTGAAAATACTCTCATTATTAGTGGTTAAAAATCCACCATCACCACAAGCATTTAAATTTTTGAGAGGATGAGTAGAAAAACAACCAACATCTCCAATTGAACCACTGGGTTTTCCTTGATATTTAGAGCCAACTGACTGTGCAGCGTCCTCTATCACTACTAGGTCATACTTGTTTGCAATATCCATAATTGGATCCATATCACACATCCTGCCAGTTAAGTGGACTGGCATTATTGCCTTAGTCTTTTTTGTAATAGCGGCTTCAATTTTGAATGGATCAATATTCTGATCTGGAAGAACATCTACAAAAACAGGTGTTGCACCAATGTGCACAATTGCCGCAGTTGACGCAATAAAAGAATTTGGTGGAGTTATAACCTCATCATCTTTTCGAACTCCAGACAATGACAATGCTAGCATTAAAGCATCGGTTCCACTATTAAGTGCGCACGCATATTTTGTGCCACAAAGCTTAGCAATATTTTCTTCAAACTTGTCTATCTCTTCACCACCAACAAATTGTGCACTGGCAAAAACCTTATCTATAACAGGCAAAAGCTCATCTCGCTCGTCTAACCATTGTTTTTGAATATTCACATAAGGAATTCTTATGGCACTACTTTTCATAGTATTCAGCAACAATAGAAATAATATAGTCTAATTGCGTTTGTTCAAGATGTTGATCACAAGGAAAAGTGATTATTTTTTCTACGTGCTCATCTGTGACCGGAAAATCACCATCCTTGTAGCCTAAATAATCTAAAGCAGATTGTTTGTAAATAGGAATAGGATAATGAATTTTTACATCAATGCCTTTTTCAAGGCAATACTTTAAAAGACCATCTCTGTCTTCTGCAAAAACAATATAAAGATGGAAAACTAAACGAAAATCTTCTGGCCTAAATGGAATAGAAATTTCATTTATTTTTTGAAGCCCATTATCAAGATATTTCGCATTTTCAATTCTCTTATCAGATATAGATTTAGCTTGGGGCAGTATCCAATTTCCAACAACAGCTTGAAGGGTATCTAACCTTGAATTGCATCCCAACATGACCACTGTATCACGATTCTCAAAACCATGATTTCTAAGCAACCTAAGTGTCTTATAGAACTCCTCATCATCAGTAACAATAACACCGCCATCAGACCATACATTAATATTTTTAAGTGGATGCAGTGAAAACGTACCAGTTTTTCCCCATGTACCAGCATTTTTACCATCAATTGCACCTAAAATTGATTGGCACGCATCTTCTACAACTGGGATATTATACTTTTCAGAAAGACGATTTAGTACCCTCATATCAGTCATATAACCAGTGTAATGAACAGGTAAAAAGGCTTTTGTATTTTTAGTAATCTTCTCCTCTACCAGTTCAGTATCCATACAAAAAGTGTTATTACAGTCAACAAATACAGGCGTTGCTCCAAGTTCACATATGGCCCCAACTGTTGCTACATAAGTATTTGCAGCAGTAATAACTTCATCTCCAGGGCCAATATTCATAGCCTTTAAGGATAACTTAATTGCATCGGTCCCAGAATTCACTCCAATTGCATATTTAGTTCCAATCAATTTAGCAAAGCTTTCTTCAAACCGAGCCAAAGGCTCTCCTAAAGTAAAATCACCTGTAGCAACAAAATCTCTTAGATCCTGCCACAGGTCCTCACAATCTTCAAATTGTTGTGGTAAATATGAATATCTTACTTTCATGACTAATTTAGCTCCAAGTTATTCATCCTCTTAATATTAAAATACATTTCATCATCAAGAGAATTTGGTAATAAATTTTTTTCAAAAGCTTGGCATAAATCTTCTACAGCATCTCGAATAGTGTGTTTTGCCTCAAAACCAAGTTCTCTTTGAATTTTCTTAGAAGAAATATGATAAGAGCGGTTATCATCCGAATATGATGTAACAAGTTTCACATCATCCCCAACAGTATTTTTAACAGTTTGTGCAATATCTTTTACTGATTGATTCTCGTATCCTGCATTATAAATTTGACCTGCAATTTTTTCTTTAGGAGCATTGAGAAGAACCATATATGCCTCAACCATATCTTTGATATGTATATTTGGTCTAAGCTGATCTCCTCCAAAAATTGAAATCTCTCTCTTATGATAAGCCAAATTAGTTAATATGTTTACAACCACATCAAGTCTCTGACGTGGTGAATAACCGCAAACAGTAGCTGGGCGAATCGTTGTAGTAGTAAAATCAACTGACTGATATTCTGCCAGTATTTTTTCACAATCTGCCTTAAAAATAGAGTAATCAGTAAGTGGTTCTAATTCCATTTCTTCATGAACATTAGGTTCATCTTTAATGCCGTATACACTTGAAGAAGATGCATAAAAAAAGCGTTTAACTTTAGAATTCTTAGAAATTTCTACTAAAGGTCTAAAAGCATCAAGATTTATACTTTTGCCTAACTCTGGATTCATTTCAAAGCTAGGATCATTTGAAATGCAGGCTAAATGAATTACTACATCATGCCCAGGAATTAGTTTTTTTAATAAGTCTTGATTCCTAATATCACCTTTAACAGCATTTAAGTTGTTATGTCTTTGCAATACATGCTCACCATAGATCATTAGATCTAATACAGTAACTCCAAAACCCTGTTCAAGTAAATGAGGGACCATTACAGCTCCAACATATCCCGCACCACCTGTTATAAATATTTTTTTCATAGATTTCCTTATTTTAATAATTTCTCTTTTTTATAATTCTTAATGCAAACACCTCAAATTATTTCTTTAAATAATTCTTATGTAATACCTCTAAATAGTTGTTGAATTTTACCTATGTAATAAATCTAACAGGTCTATCAATTTATTCTTAATTTGAGTTTATCTAAAAAAACTTTTTTATCTATTAAGTCATGCATACCTGAAACCCCTACTTTCATTGCACCAGCAACATTTCCGGCTAAAGCTGCCAGTTGGATTGAATTAGAAAGAAGTAAAACTGGAGCTGACAAAGCATAGTAGGAGTCACCAGCACTCATCGTATCAACAATCTTACCCTCATTCTCTAGCGCAGGAGAATGACAAATGTCACCAGATGAATTACAAGAAATACTACCCTCCTTTCCCATAGTCATAGCAACAAACTGCCCTTTTGTTATATCAAGAAGCTGTTGTGATATTGTTTCAGGGTCCATGTATTTACTGTTTACCGCCATTCGAGCCTCAGGAAGATCTAAGCAGTAATATGCTGCCCCATGGTATTTTGTAATAAGATTATATCCAAAATTACCAGAATTGATCTGGGCATTTACAGCTAAAAATTTTGCTTTATCTATTAGTTTTGAAATAATTTGTTCCGTAATCAATCCATGTCCATAGTCTTGAACAATAACTAGGTCATAACCTGCAAGATTATTATCAAGATATTTTAATATTTGGTCTTCAATACTTTTGTCTATAAATTCATCATTCATTTCATAGACTTCAAAAAGTTTTCTAAGTTGTTTTCCACGTACCACAAATCTTGTTTTTTTTGTAGTTGGATACTGTCTTTTAAAAATTATTTTTTGATTGATATTTTTTGCAGAGTATTCTGAAAGAAATATCTTATCATTTTCGTTATCTCCCATCACAGTAATGTAATCAATGTTGTTGCAAAAGGATGAAAGAATATTAATTGCAGTCAATACACCACCAGCTTTTTTCTCTGTTTCTTCATAAAGAGTCGAAATAATATTTTCCTTTGACGGCTTTCCCAAAAAAGATACATAATTATATTCATCTATAATTGTGTCACCTATTATTAATATTTTCAGTTCATTGATTCTATCTATAATTGTCTCAGCACCCTTAAATGAGAACTTTTCTTTCAATATATTTGAAGATGAAACCATAACTTAAAATAGCAATTGTTTAAAATGCATCATATAAGTCAACAATGCAATCTCTTTTGCAGCACAGGGAATCTTAAAAACTTCTATATTCATATTATCAAATCTATTATCAAATGAATTTGTAATTATTATAGGTACATTATTGTGGGCGTTTTCTTTTTCTATTTCAGAATAAGCATCGTTCTGATAACTATCATCCAAAATATTAGAAATTAAATTAATTACTAGCGGTTCAGCTGACATGTCGATGTGTTTATGATTTTCCAAAACATCAAAGGCAATCGGTTTACCGAATTTTTTCATTGATAATGTTGCCAAGTAGTTAGCAGCATCATAATTCTCACCACTACCAATAAACTTGATATTTTTTGCATTTTTAAACATTTGAGAAATTTCGCCCATACGGACTTTATGTTCTGAATTCTCAGAATGGTCGAATGCAAGTGTAATTTGCTCAACCAACATACCGATGTAATAGTTTAGTCTATCATAATCAGAACTTTTTAGTAAAAAGCGTAGGATAGAGATACAGGCACCTATTCCATTCAGCAGTGAATGAATCACCTCGTTTTCAACTTTACAAGAATTTTTTTCTAGTTGCTTCACGAATTGTTGAGTTTCAGGGTTGTCTTGTAGAAAGAATTCATCTTTTCTACTTATTTTCTTACTATTTCTTTTTCCTTTCCTACGTTTACTAATCAGGAAAATCATATCATTATCATACCCACCTCCTTCCTTTTCTATTTGAAAGTCAAAGTTAGGAAGATTATCGAAATTCAGACTGCTACCGTTTAGAAAATTCACCATAAACTTTAGTAGTTTATAATCTACTTTTTTCCCTATTAAACAAGCAGTCGACTTCTGTGTTTTGCCTATTTTATAGGAACGTTGTTTATTGAATGAATATGAAGAAAATGGGAATTCATTTTGAATATCCGAAAAAATAGTTGAAGATTTATTTGACGAAGACTGTTTTTGGCGTTGAGTTCCTACAGTTATAGTTTTTGCCTGGTGTTTTATGGTATCAATGGGTCGCATTGAATACCGTGCAAGATACCAAAGGTCTTTCTTAACCAAATCAAGGCTCTTGTTTTTCGAAGACATTAAAAATTGCGATATATTATTTCTTAACCTAACCAGTTTTTCTTCTTGATATCCCACAAATCGTGGATCGTTTTTTTCAATGGACAACATTTCTTGCAACCTGCTTGTAAAATTCTTCTGACTATCAATATCATCTACTAGTTTTAGAAAAAAGTGTTGTCTCTTGTCAAGCATTAATGCGATGTTATATGCCAAAAGTTGGCAATTAATTATCATAGGAATAATTGCTAAATCTCTTGAACCATTTGCGTATTGTATTTTAGTCATAGAATCATTTGGCAATAGAGTCTTACCGATTATCCGATTTTCACCAACCAATACAATGTAATTATTACATTTGCTTGCTTTATCCAAAAAATCTTGCACCTTTAATCTTGAACTTCTCGCTAGAAATATAACAACAGAATTATTTACACCTGTATCTATAAATTCTTCTGTACTTATGAGTGGAATAGATTGATAACAGCATTCGGACAGTTTAATTCTGGCTTCTATCCCAGCAATAAAACTATCGGGGCTATCATATACGACATACCAATGTGGAATCTGCAAAAACTTGTTAAGACATGAGGTCAGCTGTATCGAGTTATAATTTTCTATTGTGGTCGATAATTGCTGTGGCAAATCAATAAGTTTTCTTAGAGCCAGATTATCATCATTGTCATGTTTTTTTATTTCTTGGCCAAGGAAAACTGTAAGAATGTAACCGACAAGGATGTGGCAAATATATGTTTTTGTGGAGGGTACTGCAATCTCAATATCCCTGCCATTACCCAAGTAAAGGGTCGTATCTACCAAATAAGAAATATCACCCTGTCTCTTATTCAAAATCGCTAAAGTATATGCTCCTCGTTCTTTTGCCATTTTCACGGCGACATTTGTATCTATGGTGGTTCCAGACTGTGCAATCGCAATCAGAACCGTGCTATCCATATTTTCTCTAATATGAAATGCACTTAACTCACTTGCTAAATAGGCTTTTACCCTTATTAATGATTCTCGAATAGCAGGATGATTACTCATGATAGCGGCTATGGTAATGGCTGCTGTGTAGCATGTACCCATTCCTGTAATCACTATTTCATCTATTTCGTTTGCCTGAAACTTGTGTAATAGCTTTTTCGGGATTTGTAATAAATCGCCTTTAATCATTTAAATATATTAATTCTTAAATTGTTATGTATCTACGCAGAGTCGACTCGACTATATCTTTGGTCTCATATATTTCTTTCAACAAATAATGTTCGAATGACTTCTTTGAGACATCTCTTGAAGTTATTGTCAGATTGACATAGTTTTTATCTTTAATTGTCTTCTCGAAAGATGAGTTAATTCCGTATATTTTTATTTCCGATTTATTACTATCCAAATCAAGTAAGCCAAAACAATCATCATCTATATTATAGACTCGACTACAATCATCTACGAGACCATAGGCATCAGAAGAAAAATATATACGATCATTATTATTGCCCAGAAACATGCCCTGGCTACCTTTTTTTATAAGAAGAACTTTACCCGGATTTTCATCAGATAGAATAATGGCAGTTAAAGAGCCAACAATGTTTATTAATTTTCTCTGGATCTTTCCCAAGATAAAAAGAGAACCTTTTTCAGAAAATAAATAGGACAAACCAATTGAATCATTCTCCTCATTCAAGTTATATTCAACTTTATCCTGCCATATCATATTTTTATAAATTTCTTTGTAGTTGTATATATCCCCATTTACAAAAGATAGAATTGTTGGAATTTGATCTGTTGTTTTTGTTAGATTAATCAACGGGTGAACATTTTGTTGATTAACCTGTCCTACAGAGGCCCATCGAGTATGTGCAACTATGGATATACTGTCATATTTACCTGATTTTATAAGATCCATAATTGTCTTATCGGCTCTAAGCTGATGCAGCACTACATTTGAGTTTTCTCCCAGTACCCCTATTCTATTAAAGGTTCGGTAAATAGCATGTATAACGATCTTATTCCCCACAATTGCTGACAAAAAGTGTTTTTCAATTTCTGCCGTTTTATACCATTCTAGATTCGCATCATTTAGTTCTAGGGCAAACTGAAAGCACAAACCAAGAGAATCTCTACCTCGCATTTCTAACAGGTTAATTGAATTTATAATAGTGCTTAATGTTTTGAAAAATTGCAACTCATATCTAGGTCTAGGATGTTTTTTCCCATCATCTAGAAAACTCTTCACAAAATTATAACGAACAGTTAATTCATCATCCAAAAACCAGATTGTATCTAGTATCTTGTCACGATCATCTAACAAAGAATTTGTTTTATACCGTTTCGTATCGGTCATATTGTTTTCAATATGTGATTCATATTTTTCTCGGAAAATTTTTACTATTTTTTTAATTGTTTGTTGCTCACGTTTGGATTCAAAATAATTCAAAAAATTTATATCACTCTTATACATCACTGAAAATTTGAACAATTCATCGATTTCACGATGACTTACTACATTTTTTTGATCAATTAAGCTAGAAAGAGTTGAATATGGATCAACTCTAGAGCTCAGGTTAAGTTCTTTTGTAAATATTGTTCCAGTTATTCCGCACATAAATCAGCTCATATAATGAATCTATTTAATTGATTTTTATCAAGTTAAAAACTATTTTTCTTACTTATTTCCATTTACAATCATACAAAAAATAAGTTCTTTCTATATCTGGCAAAAGTTATGTATTTATATAAGCTTAAGAAATCCACTAGTACTAATATTACTTTATCTAGTAGTTATTTTTTGTATTTTCAATTTTCTTGTAGATTGTATTTTTTTCAAAATCTCGCTGCCAAGCGTCTGGATTTGACCAACCTAGAGTAGTTATAGAGTCGTATTGTGCCTCCAACAAAGAGTCTAAAGTTCCAATATCTCTATGAATGTCGGTGTTTTCCCATGTAGCAATCTTACCTAGCAAACTGGGTATTACTTCAATATCAAAATCACTCACATTTGGTAGGTCTTGAAGTACATCTAAAACTTCTGGTTCTAAAAGATAGATCGCGGCATTAGCAAGATTTCCAGGTGGATTATCAACCTTTTCGTGAAATTTTTGAACAACCCCATTATTATCCAATTCTACAATTCCACAAGTAGCAGGAGTCGATGTACGAAAAGTCATCATTGTCATAACGGTATTACGTGGCCGATGGTATCGATGAAAGTCTATAAAACCCTGAAAATCGCAATGACACCAGTTATCAGCATGAATAAACAGTGTTGTTTTAGCTCGAAAAAAATCTTTGTTTGCAAGAAGGGTCCCGCCAGTGCCCAAAAACTTGGGCTCATATGTGTAACTGACTCTTCCACTAAATCGCTCTCGATTAAGAAACTCTTCCATAATTTCTTTTTGATGGTGGGTATTCACGAGAATGTTCTGGATACGCAATTGATCTAGAAGAAATATCCAATACTCGAGTAGTGGCCGACCTTTTATTGGCATAAGACACTTTGGCCAATCAAGTGTAAGCGGTCGAAGACGAGTTCCTTGACCAGCAGCTAATAATAATGCATTAATTTCCATTAGTCTTAAGTGCCCTTAACTCAAATATTTAAACCAATTCTTTGTTGCATCAGCAATTGTTTTGGGAGTCCAAAGTGGTGCTTCCCGCCAGAAGTCTATGTTATCCAACACGATACCCACACCTTCTTCCAAACTCACTTTTGGTTTCCAGTCCAAAAGCTTCCTGGCTTTGGAAATATCGGCCCAGGTACAGTCCGGTTCTCCGGGGCGCTTGGGAATGTATACCACTTCTCCGTCAAGAAGTTCCACTAGGCGATTTACACTGTAGGTGTTATCAGATCCGATATTGATTATTTCACCGCTTACATCACTTTCAGCAGCGGCAATAAAGGCAGCGGCAATATCCGAAACAAAGGTGAAATCACGAGTTTGTTTTCCGTCACCCACAATAGTGTAAGGTTTTTTTGCTAATTTTTGTGCTAGAAACACCCCAAAAACAGCTCCATAAGCTCCAGATGTTCGAGAACGGGGTCCGTACACATTAAATAGACGCAATGAAATGGCCGGAATATTATAGGTTTGTGACCAATGTATAATCAACTCTTCACCCATATATTTTGTTAGTGCATAAGGGAATTGTGGACGAATATCTGCTGTCTCTGCTGTGGGGTAGTTATCTGGAAAACCGTAGCATGTTGAGGATGCAGCATAGATTATCTTTT
>Ga0066858_10000319_pt1 | contig 16726 bp, 17 predicted proteins | sample ETNtaG_29_FD_65603 | JGI IMG/M metagenome (GOLD analysis project Ga0066858, IMG submission 65603) | Marine microbial and viral communities from oxygen minimum zone, Eastern Pacific Ocean - ETNP201406SV201 | ecosystem: Environmental > Aquatic > Marine > Oceanic | place: Pacific Ocean: Eastern...
CTTATAAACAGAGTCTCTAAGGAATGTAATTTTGAAGATTTTAAAATTTTAAAAGAATTTATGGGCAATGAGTTTAAAAATACTATTTGTTGTCACCCCTTTATAAATTTAGGTTATGATTATGATGTGCCCATGTTAGAGGGAGATTTCGTTACGCTTGAACAAGGAACAGGAATTGTTCATGCAGCCCCAAGTCATGGTCCAGATGATTTTAATTTATGTTTGAAACACGGTCTTAAAGCGCCTGATACATTAAATGATGCAGGTATATATTCTGACGTAATACCTTTTTTCTCAGGAATGCATATTTTTAAAGCCGACGATTTAATAATTGAAAAATTATCTGAAAGCAAAAATTTGTTGGGAAACGGTAAACTTCAACACAGTTTTCCTCATTCTTGGAGATCGAAAGCACCGCTAGTTTATAGAGCTACACCCCAATGGTTTATTTCTATGGAGAAAAAAGATTTGAGAAAAAAAGCGCTCGCAGCAATAGATAAAACTTTATTTTATCCTGCCAAAGGCAAGGATAGAATTAGGTCGATGATAGAAACTAGACCAGATTGGTGCATTTCAAGGCAGAGGATTTGGGGAGTTCCACTTCCCTTATTTGTATCAAAGAAAACCAAAGAACCTTTGAAAGATCTAGAGGTAATAGAAAATATTGCTAAAATTTATGAAAAAGAAGGATCTGATTGTTGGTTTACTGATGATCCGCAGAAATTTTTAGGAAAGAAATACAAAAAGGAGGACTACATTAAGTCTAGCGATATCGTTGAAGTGTGGTTTGATAGTGGTGCTACTCATAGTTATGTTTTAGAAAAAAGGAAAGATTTAATTTGGCCCGCCTCTATGTATTTAGAGGGTTCCGACCAACATCGAGGTTGGTTTCATACATCATTATTAGAATCTTGTGGTACTAGAGGTAGAGCTCCTTTTAATAGTATTCTTACACATGGTTTTGTAGTTGATGGAAAGGGTTTAAAAATGTCCAAATCCACAGGAAATATAATTGCACCAGAAGATATTCTTAAGAAATACGGCGCTGATATTCTGAGAGCTTGGGTGGCGGCCTCTGATTATTCTGAAGATTTAAGATTAGATTATTCAATTTTAGAACAACACGCCGAATCATATAGGAAAATTAGGAATACGTTTAGATTTTTGTTAGGTAATTTAAAGGATCAAAAAATCAATTTTGACCTAAATTCTAGAGAAATTGAGAAGTGGCCAGAACTTGAACGTTTTATGCTTCATCAGATTTTTGTTCTAAATAAAAACTTTAAAAAATATTTTGCAGAATATAATTTTCATAAACTTTATAAAGTATTGCTGAATTTTTGTTCATTAGATTTATCGGCATTTTATTTTGATATTAGAAAAGATACTCTTTATTGTGATGACATAAAATCTCCTAAACGACAAATATGTATTAATTTATTAAGTTTAACTTTAGATATGTTGTTAAAATGGTTAGCCCCAATATTATCTTTTACAACTGAAGAAATTTTTCAAATTTTAAACAAAGATAATAACTTAAGTATTCATTTAGAAACTTTTCCAAATATTCCAGCTAAATGGGAGAATATAAAATTGTTTCAAAAATGGGATAAATTAAAAACAATAAGAAATGTTACCAACGCAGCAATTGAAATTAAAAGAGCAAGTAAAGAAATCGGCTCAAGTTTAGAAGCTGATATTCAAGTTTATCTGGATAAAAAATACTTAGAAGTTAGCAGTGGCGTTGATTTATCAGAATATTTTATTACCTCAAAAGCTGAAGCTAAACCTATGACTGAGGATGATAATTTTTTTAAATTAGAAAATATAGAAAATATCAAAGTTTTAGTAAAAAAAGCTAAGGGAGAAAAATGTTCTAGATGTTGGAAAATTTTGGAGACACCTTGTGAGCGAAACAACTGCGGTTTGAAAAATTAACTTTTTCATGAAAAAAATTATAATTATTTTAATTGTATTTTTTATCGATAGAGCAACTAAAATATATTTAATAAATTTACAGTCGACTGGAACAGATATTGATTTCTATATATTTCCATTTTTAAATTTTTTTTTGATATGGAATACAGGAATTGGATTTGGTCTAGCGTCACTAGAAACAAATATTTTTTATCATATTCTAACCGCTATAATTACAATAGTAAATGTTGTTCTTATTGTTTTTCTTCTAAAAGCAAAAGGTATTTATATTTACTTATTTGCATTAATAATAGGCGGTTCTCTAGGCAATTTGTTAGATAGAATTTATTATTATGCCGTACCAGATTTTATTGATGTTCATTTAGGTAATTTTCATTGGTTCATATTTAATATTGCTGATATTTTTATTACAATAGGTATAATTGGCCTAATATTTGTAGAGTTATTCAAAAAAAAAAAGATGTCTAAAAATGCTTAAAAAGAAAACAATATTTTTCTTGGCACTAATTTTCTTAGTTACATCTTGTGCTGATACTTGGGATTCAGTAAAACGAGGTATAACTGGTCAAAAACAAAAATCTACTGATGAATTTTTAGTTAAAAAAAAAAATCCGCTTATTTTGCCGCCAGATTATGAAAGCTTACCGACGCCTGACGAACAACGAGCAGCTAAGGAAAAAATTTCAAGTTTTGAAAAGACATTAAAAAAAATCTCTTTAGATGAAGGCGTTTCCTCTTCCGCAAGTTCTGTAGAGGAGTCAATTCTACAGCAAATTAAAAAAAAATAAATGTTGAATAAAAGTAATTTTTTTCTTAATTCAAAAAACTTTTATAAAAATTTAAAAAATACAAAAAAAATTTTTAAATCACTCGAGACAGATATAAAAAATTTTGAAATTCCCTTGTTTCAAAGTTATGAAAAAAACTACACATTTGACTTTTCGACAACAACAATTAGAAAATTTTTTAAATATAAAAATATTGTTGTAATTGGAGTAGGAGGATCAATTTTAGGAACAAAAACTATTTATAGTTTTTTTAAAGATAAAATTAAAAAAAACTTATTTTTTTTTGATAATCTAGATAGACATTTACATTTACAATTTAAAAGATTAAAAAATTCCTGCTTTATAATTATTTCCAAATCAGGTAATACTCTAGAAACACTAACAAACTTAAATTTAATTTTTTCTAAATCTTTATTAAAAGGCAAATTAATCATTATTTCAGGGTTTAAAGATAGTAGTTTAATGAATATTGCCAACAAATATAACGCTGAAGTAATTGAATACAAAAATTTTATAAGTGGTCGTTATTCAGTATTGTCTGAAGTGGGTATGTTTCCAGCCGCATTAATGAATCTAAATATAACTAAGTTCAAAAATTTGCGAAAACTAATTCGCAATAAACATTTTGTATCTTCTTTGATTAATAACGTTTCTTCTATTTATACTTTAAACCAGCAGGAAGTTAAAAATTCTGTAATATTAAATTATGACTCACGACTAAATGATTTATGTTTATGGTATCAACAACTCGTAGGCGAAAGTTTAGGAAAAAAGGGAAAAGGCGTTACTCCGATAGTTTCAACATGCCCCAAAGATCACCATAGTCTTCTGCAGCTTTATTTAGATGGACCTAAAGATAAATTTTTTACTTTTTTTAGTTCATCAGTAAAAAAGAATAGAATAATAGAATCTATTGTTAATGCTCAATGCGAAGCAACAAAAAATATTTTTAAGAAAAAAAAAATTCAATATAGGCATTTTATTTTTAATAAAAACGATGAAAGTGAGTTAGGTTCAGTTTTTACATTTTTTGTTTTAGAAACAATTCTTTTGGCGCGTTTAATGAATGTAAATCCATTTGATCAACCAGCGGTAGAACAAATAAAAATTGAGACAAAAAAAATTTTATCAAGATAAAAGTTTTCCAAAAATTATTTTTGATATTCCATAGATTCTTTCATCTACTAATTTTAAACAATCTGGTAGTTTTTCCTTAACACTTTTGTTTCTGTGCAAAATTACAATTCCATTTTTTTGCAATAGATTTCTATTAAAAATTAAATTAATTAATTTTTCTATATTTATTTTTTTAAAAGGTGGATCACAAAATATAAGTTGAAATTGCGATTCAAAAATATTTTGTTTTTCAATTAAACTAAAAACATCATTAAAAAATATTTTTGTTTTCTCTCTTAGTTTCAATTTTTTGATATTTTTTTCTAAAATTTCAATTGCATTCTTATCTTTTTCAACAAAACAAACTCTTTTAGCTTGTCTTGATAGACACTCTAATCCGAACGATCCTGTTCCTGAATATAAATCTAAAATATTTGACTTTTCAAATTGGAACAAAATTTTTTTTGAATGAGTTAATAAATTAAAAATACTTTCTCTAGCAAGATTTTTAAGTGGTCGAGTATTTTTATCTTTTGGCATATAAAGCATTGATCCTTTGAGTTTGCCCGCTATAATTCTCATAGTTATTTTTTATTTATTACTCTCCAGCCGATATCTTTTCTAAAAAAACCATCAGACCAATTTATTTTGTCTATATTAATTAAAGATTTATTCCTAGCTTCAATTAAACTTTCCGATGATGAAGTTATATTTAATACTCTTCCACCATTAGAATAAGTTTTATTATTTTTTTCATAAGTTCCAGCATGAAATATTTGATTATTTTTATCTATTAAAACATTAGATAAATTTTTGATTTCACTATTTTTAATATAATTAGAAGGATAACCTTTGGCGCACAAAACAATTGTGATAGAGCTTTTTTTAATCCACTCAATTTTCAAATTATTTAGTTTGTTTTTAGTTGCACAATCTATAATTTCCAACAAGTCGGTTTTTAATCTCATCATAAGTACCTGACATTCCGGATCACCCATTCTAATATTATATTCAATTAAATACGGTTCATCTTTGTAGATCATTAAACCTGCATATAGGAAACCTTTATATGAATGATCTAATTTTTTCATGGCATTCAGAGTAGGTTCTATAATTTTTTTTTTGATTTTTTCTTCAAGTTTTTGCGTAAGCAAAGGTGCTGGAGAGTAAGCACCCATTCCTCCAGTATTCGGACCCGTATCTCCTTCGCCAACTCTTTTGTGATCCTGGGCACTGCCAAAAAAATGATAAGAATTTTCATCAACTATTGTAAAATAACTTAACTCCTCTCCCTTTAGACATTCTTCTAAAACTACTTGATTAGAAGATTTGAATTTTCCATCAAAAATTTCCTTGGTATTTTTTAAGGCCTCTTCTACTGAAGTGCATACCGATACTCCTTTTCCAGCAGCCAGGCCATCAGCTTTAACGACTATTGGGACTCCATTTTTTTTTATAAAATTGGCGGCATCATTAAAATTATTGAAAACATCAAAATTTGCGGTTGGAATGTCATTTTTTTTACATAAATTTTTCATGAATGCTTTTGAACCTTCTAACTGTGAGGCAAACTTATCAGGACCAAATACTCTAATTTTTTTATCATTTAAATAGTCGACAAGTCCATCAACCAAAGGCTGTTCAGGACCAACAATAACCAAATCAATGTTATGTTTTTTTATTATTTGATAAAGAGCGTTAAAATCTGAAATGTCTTCTTTTATATTTTCTGCTATTTTTTGAGTACCAGCATTACCTGGTATACAAATTAATTTTTTAATTTTTGGAGACAGTATTAGCTTATAACAAATAGCATGTTCACGACCACCACTACCAATGACTGCTAAATTCATATATTATAGATATATCAACAATTAAATATACATGAATGGAAATAAAGCAAAGCTTAAATTTAATCCAAATAATTTTGAAATTATTGAAGAGGGCGATTATGTTGTTTGTGCAGTTTCAGGAAAAAATATTCCCCTTAATCAATTAACTTATTGGAATATTGAACTACAAGAAGCCTATTTTTCACCAAAAGAAGCCCAACAAAGATATGAAGAACTAAATAAAAAATGAGAATTTTAATTGGTTTATTATTTTTATTTATTACAACCACAAGTTTTGCGGTCACATTTGATGGCAAGTTTATTCAGGGTTCATTTATTCTTGGAAAAACTGAACCAGACTCTGAGGTCTTTATTGATAAAAAAAAAGTAAAAGTTACCTCTGATGGCCATTTCGTTTTTGGATTGGGTAGAGACAGAAAATATGACGTTGTAATCACATTAAATAAAAATGGCAATAAACAAAAAATTGTAAAAAAAGTTCAAAAAAGAAAATATAATATTCAAAAAATAGATGGACTGGAAGAGAAAAAAGTAACCCCACCCGAGGAAGTGTACGAAAGAATCAAAAGAGAAAATAAATGGATAGGTGAAGCTAGAGCAATAGATAGCAATTTAACGTTTTTTATAAAAAAATTTATAGTCCCTGTTGAAAATGCTATTATCTCTGGAGTTTATGGAAGCCAAAGAATTTTAAATGGCAAACCCAAGTGGCCACACTATGGATTAGATTTTGCTGCAGATGAAGGTACAAAAATTAAAGCCATGTTAGATGGCAAGGTAACTTTAGCAGAACCCGATTTATTCTATACGGGTGGAACTTTAATATTTGATCATGGACATGGTATTTCTACATTATACATGCATATGCAAAAAATATTGGTTAAGAAAGGACAACAAGTAAAACAGGGAGATGTTATTGGAACAATTGGATCGACTGGAAGAGCAACAGGGGCACATTTAGATGTGAGACTTAATTGGTTTCAAACTAGGTTAGATCCAGCAACAGTTCTTAATATTAAGAATTAGAGTTTTGAAGTTTCTTTTTGCCATCTACAAGTATCACATGCAGAATTTGGTAGAGGAATTTTGCTACTGTTATAGCACTTTTCTAGTTCTACCAATGTATTCTCTATGTAATCTGTATTTATGTTATAAGACAACAGATCAATTTTAAAATTTAAATTACCACCAAAAATTTTTTGATCTTTATATTGTGCATTACAAACAATCCAATATCCTGTTTTAAAAACTTTAAATTTATTTAGTTTTAATAAATAAGCATAAAAGTCGAGCTGTCTTAAATAGGTTTTATGATAGGTCATTTTTGAATTTACATAATCTATTCCATACTTATTTGATGTTGCTTTGTAGTCTACCACGATAACTTCATCATTGTCTTTGTTGAGCCACAAATCGTCTATAGCTCCATAAATTGTATAATTTGTTTTAACAGATTTTGCTCTTACACCTTTTCTATTATTTCTAAAATCATTTAATTTTTCTTTGTCCATTTTAAATGGAACAAAATTTAAATTATGTTTTTTAAAAATAGGGTGAGGTTCTTGTTTTTCTCTATAAATATCAAATTCTCCCTTTAATAGAGCATCTACTCTACTATTAATGGGATAACCAGGCATTCCAATGGGTCTAATTTTTAATTTTCTTTCAATGTAAAAACATCTCTTACATCTAATAAAACTATCCCAGGCGGTTCTGCTTAAATCTATCATTACTTCCAACGATTATGAGGCCAAATCCATTGTAATGGATTTTTAATTATCATTTTTTCTATAGTCTGATTAATTTTTAAAGTGATATTTTTTGTATCTCTTTCGACATCTCCTGTTTGCTGTATCTTATAAGGTTCATGAACGGTCATTTCAAAATTTATACCTACTTTTCTTTCGAGGAAAATGGGTACTAACTTACAGTTATACTTTAAAGTAAGTTGGGCGGGGATTGTAGTTGTGTGAGCGGGCTCATTAAAAAAAGGTGCTCTTGCTCCTTCTCCTACACGCTGATCTACCATTAAGGCAATGCTATAACCATTTTTAATTCTACTAATTATTTCCCTCATGCCAATCCGACCTTTTGGTATTTGATTTGGACATATGTATTTCATTCTTAAATATTCCATAATAGGATTTAAAAAAAAATTATTTAGAGGTCTATAAATTGCAGCGCATTTAATACCAAATTTATCTAACTCCATTGCCATAAGTTCAAAATTTGCAAAATGACCAGAATAAAAAATTACTGGCTCATTAGTTTTTTTAATTTCAGCTAGATAATTTGATCCATTAATTTTAATATGGTCGTAATTAATATTGTTAAATCTGAAATCTTTTAAAAAGATATATTCTGCAAAAGTTCTTCCGATATTTGACCAAGCGCTATTAATAATTTTTGCTTCTTTTTCTTTATCAATATCACCAAACGCAATTTTAATATTTTTTTTAATTACATTTTTTGATCTGAAATAGGGACCAATATATTTTCCAAGGACACTTCCAAGATTTGATGCATTCTTTAGTCCAATTATTTTAAAGATGCAAAACAAAGAAATTATACATATAAATTCAATAAAATACTTAATAAGCTTCATATAACTTTTTTTATTTCTTTAACTAATTTATTTCCGTTTTCTATTTCAATTTTTATTTTGATATAAAAGATGTTTTTTCTAAAATTTTCACTAATTCTTAAGTAGTCTTTTTCTGTAGTTAACAAAACAGCATTACTGTTCTTTGCTTTTGTTATTAAATTTTTTAGCTCTTCTTCAGAATAATCATAATGATCTGGAAAACTAATTTCATGTAATAAATCTATATTTTCCTCTCTTAATAAATTAAAAAAATTAACAGGGTTGCCAATTCCAGCAAAAGCCACAGCTTTTTTGTTTATTATTTCTTCAATATTTTGTGGTTTATATTTTATATAAAAAATTTTTATTTTTTTATTTTTTTCAAATATTTTATTTTCAATATTAATGTTTTTCTTTCCGTTAATAATGACAAGATTGGCTCTATTTAAACTTGACAACTCTTCTCTTAGAGGACCCGCAGGTATAGTTAGACCATTTCCAATCCATTGATTTTCGTTAAAACAGATGATTGATAAATCTTTTTTTATTGAAAGATCTTGGAAACCATCATCAAGAATAGCAACATCAGCATTATTGTGAATTGCATCATTTAAAGCATTTATTCTTTTTTTGCTTTCATAAATAGGTCCCACAAATTTTAATAAATTTATTTCGTCTTGAAAAGAATCATATTTTTTTCTAATAAAAACTGGTTTCTTGCTCATAGTTTTTAATATAGAAAATAATTCAATACAAAAAGGAGTCTTTCCAGTCCCACCTAGATAAATATTCCCAACACAGATTACTGGTATGGAGCAATTATGTTTTTTAACAAGTGAACGTATAAAAAAATTTATTAACTTAACCAACAAGGCGATAGGAAAAAGCAAAATGGAAAAAGAAGAAATCTGATTTTTATCCCAAAACTTAGGTTTAAAAAACTTCATCTCTAACTATTAATATATATTTTTATTTCGTTGAGCACATTATTAAGTGTATTTTCGCCATAATTTTCTATTTTTTCTTCAATTTGTTTATTATTTATTTTGTCCTTCTTTAATTCTTCAACTAGAGATTGGCTTAATGCTTCAGGACTACACACTTCATTTGTAACACCTAAAGATTTTAAATATTCATAAACATCTGTGAAATTGCTTACGTTGGGTCCATGAAAGATTTTGCAGCCAAGTCTTGCTGCTTCAATGGGATTTTGCCCACTATCATTTCTTAAAGATTCTACTAGGGACTTACCGAGAAGAACGCATTTTGAAATGCTATATAATTTTACAGCTTCACCATATGTGTTAATTAGTAATATATCTGTATTATCATTAATTTGATTCCAGTCACTATAAAAAATAATTTTTAGATTTAATTTGGATAAATCTTCAAAAATTGTTTTAACTCGATCTATATGCCTTGGAATAATAATTGTTAAAATATTTTTATAGGTTTTTTTAAGTTCTATATGGGTTTTTGCACAGAAAATTTCTTCTGATAGATGAGTGCTTGATGCACACCAAATTTTTCTATTTTTAATCTTATTTAAAAATGTTGAATCTAATTTATTCTCAAAATTAGATTTTATCTTGGCAAATTTAAGATTACCATAATTCTTAATATTTTTTGCACCTAATATTTTGAGATAATTTTCGGTTTCCTTATTAGCCACTAAACACAAATCAAATTTTTCAAATATCTTTTTTGCAAATTTTTTCAAAAAAATCCATCTTAAAAAAGTCTTTTTTGTTATTCTTCCATTAACAAGCAACAAGGGAATATTTTTTTTTTTTACATGAAAAATTAAATTTGGCCAAATTTCAGAGTCAATAAAAATTGATAAATTGGGAGACCAATGATCTATAAATTGATTTACAAATTTAGGAATGTCTAAAGGTAAAAATTGATGAATTATCTTTGTATTTTGTGCAAATTTTTTTTGCAAAACTTGAGCAGAACTTAGGGTGATTGTGGTAATAAGAATTTTTTTGATTTTTTCTTCTTGTTCAAAATTTTCAATTAAAGGTAAAATGCTCATAGCCTCGCCAATGCTTGCTACATGGCACCACAATAAAAAACCCTCACCTCTTGGTACATTTATTTGAGATAATTTTTCTTTGTATCTTGTAGGATGTTCTTTCTTTTTTAATTTTCTTAAAAATAAGTAAATAGGAATGAAGGGGTAAAAAAGGTACGTAGAGAATTTATACCAAAAATGCATGAATTAATTTGCGCTTAGTTGTTTGCCATACAGATTTTTATAGATCATCGAATTTTTGAGAAGGTCGTTGTGTTTACCAATTTCGACTATTTTTCCTTGTTTAAGAACAATAATTTTATCTGATCTGACGATTGTTGATAATCTATGAGCAATAACTAACGTGGTTCTATTTTTGGTTAAATTTATAATTGCATTTTGAACTTTTTCTTCAGATTCTGCATCTAATGATGAAGTTGCCTCGTCTAAAAGGATTATAGGAGAGTCTTTTAAAATTGCTCTGGCAATAGAAATTCTTTGTTTTTGTCCACCTGATAACCTAATGCCGTTTTCCCCAATTACAGTCTCATATGATTGTGGTAAATTTTCAATAAAATCAGTCGCAGCAGCAAATTCACAAGCTTTTTTGATTTGTTCTTCGTTAGCGCCTAAGTTTGCATAAGCTACATTTGCACGAACAGTATCATCAAATAATATTATATCCTGACTAACTAAGGATATGTTTTTTCTTAAAGAAGATAGTTTAACATCACGAATATTTTGTCCGTCGATATAGATTTCTCCCTTACTTGGATCATAAAATCTTGGCATCAAACTGATGATTGTGCTCTTTCCAGCACCACTATGACCTACAAGTGCAGCAGTACTGTTACCATCGATTAAAATATTGATATTTTTAATAGCATCCTCTTTAGTTGTGGGGTAAGAAAAACTTACACCTTTAAATTCTATGTTCGCTTTTTCAATTTTTAAGTTAGGCAAATCATCTATTTCTTTTATACTTATTTCGGTATCTATAACTTTAAAAACTCTTTCTGCTCCAGCCGCCCCTTGGTAAAAAAGCATATGAATAGTGGCCAATGATCGAATTGGTTGATAAGCTAACATCATTGCAGTTAGAAAGGAAAAAAAATTGTTTATTTCAATTTCTCCACTGGAAACCATAACTCCAGTGTAATAAATAAATCCGGCAATCATTATACCTGTTAAAACTTCCATGATTGGAGTTGCTCTAATTATTACAGAAGCAATCTTAATTTGTTTTTCCATATATGATTTTAATATTTTACTTGATCTATTAAATTCAAATTTTTCTTGCTGATATATTTTTATCATTCTTGATCCTTTGACCATTTCACCCAAAAATGTGGATAAGTTTCCAGAAATTACAGCACTTTCGGTGGTAACTTTTCCAAGTCTTTTTCCCATAGATTTAGCAACAATAGCAGCGAGGGGCATCATAATCAGAGCAAAACATGCAAGCTTCCAATTTTGATAAAACATCACACCAACCAAAACAATTAAAGTTAAGGAATCTTTCATTAAGTTTAAGACTCCAGTGCCAACCATATTTGCTATCAATCCTACGTCATACATAAAATGAGAAATATATTGTCCAGAATGTTTTGATTCTATCGTGTGAATGTCAGATTTTAAAATACCAGAAGTCATTTGAACCCCAAGCTTTCTGTTGACTTCTTGACTTACTTTAATCAAAGCAATTCTAGAAAAATATAAAGATAAACCTTTAATAGAAAACGCTAGCACAATAGCCGTTGGTATTAACAACATCATTGTTTTATCCTGATCAATAAAAATTTTTTTAACCGCTGGATCCAACAACCACGCTATTGCTGCAGTGCCACCGGCGACTCCAAAAGATAAGAAAAGAGCTAATATTATTTTACCAAGATGTTCTTTTACATAAGAATTATATAGTCTTAATAAGATTTTTTTTAAAATAGACGGTTTCATAAGATTGTGAATGAAAAAATAAATACAAAAACAAAAACGCCAGTTAAATTATTAATTTTGAAAGCGGAAAGACAAGATTCTTGATTATCAATTTTAAAAATTTTTATTTGATAAATTAAAGATAAAATAAAGAATACTGATAATATTAGAAGATATTTATCTACTTCCATCATAAAGCATAATACTAAAATAAATAAAACACATAAACTATAACAAGTTCCAACAAAAACTTTTGCATTATCTCTAAATTTGATTGACGTTGACTTAATGCCAATAATTTCATCATCATGCATGTCTTGGAATCCGTAAATGGTGTCATAACCCAGTGTCCAAAATATGGCCGCAACATATAAAATGATTGGTTCAATGGATATACTATTTAATATTGATGACCAACCCATGATTATTCCCCAGTTAAAAGCCACTCCCAAGAAAAGTTGTGGCCAGTAAGTAATGCGCTTCATAAAGGGATAAGCAAAAGCCAAGATCATCGAACCTAATCCAAGTGTTATAGTAAGAAAATTAAATTGCAAAAGAATTAGTAAAGCAATCAAACAGAGAGAAACCATGTAGAAGAGAGCTCCGATAATTGATATTTTATCCAATGCAATTGGTCTTTCTTTTGTTCTTTGTACTTTTTTATCAAAGTCCCTATCCACAATATCATTAAAAATACAACCGGCGCTTCTCATTAAAACAGACCCTAAAAAAAATAACATTATATGTTTTAAATATAAAATTGTTTCTCCGCTAAAATAATAGGCAAGAGTAAGTCCCCACATGCAGGGCCAAAATAAAAGTAAAAAACCTATAGGTTTATTTAGTCTTGTTAACTGAATAAATATTTGAAATTTTTCCATTAAGGAACAATAATTGCTGGGCCTATAATTTTTCTTTTTTTCAGATCTTTATGAGCTTGTACAACTTCTTCTAATTTATATTTTTTAAATATCTCCACTTTAATTTTCCCTGTTTTAATATTTTCGAACAATTTATCTGCACCCTCCTGTAACTCATTTTTTGTTCCTAAGTAATGCCACATAGTAGGTCTTGTAAAATAAAGACTTTTTGGTTGTATCATTTTTTTTACATCTATATTTGTGACAGGACCTGATGAGTTTCCAAAAGATACCATCATGCCTCTTTCAGCTAGACATTCGACTGAGCCTTCAAAAGTATCTTTTCCCACACCATCATAAACAACTGGAACACCTTTACCTTTAGTAATTTCTAAAACTTTTTTTGCAAAATTTTCTTTAGAATAATTTATTATAAAATCACAACCATTTTTTTTAGCTATCCCAATTTTTTCATCGGAACCAACTGTTCCAATAACCTTACAACCTAAACTTTTAGCCCATTGGCAGAATATTTGACCAACACCGCCAGCGGCAGCATGAAATAAAATAGTCTGATTTGCTGAAACAGGATATGTTTTATAGAGCAAATAGTAAGCGGTTAAACCCTTTGTCATTAAGGTAGCAGCTATTTCAAAATTTATGTAATTTGGAATTTTCACCAAATTTTTAATTGGATAAATCCTTTCTGATGAGTATGAACCAAGTGGAGCACCAGCATAAGCGATGCGGTCGTTAACTGAAAAATCTTTTACTTTTGATCCGATTTCTTTAATAACACCAGAACCTTCGGTACCCATTCCAGATGGCAATGGCACAGGATACAAACCTGAACGATGATAGGTATCTATAAAATTTAATCCTATTGCTTTGTGTTCAATTAAAACTTCCTCTGGGTCTGGTTTATCCAGTTTGATTGTTTCAAATTTTAAAACTTCTGGTTCTCCAGTTTTTTCAATTTTTACAACTCTTGTCATTTTTTATTTTTATCCTTTTATATAATTATATAATTTCGAGCAGTTCTTTTAAATTATTAATAACAAATTTTGGTTTGTAACTTAGCTTATCGAAAACTTTATTAAGACGATTTACCCATACTGCATTGTAACCAAAAACTCCTCCACCTGAAACATCCCAAGTGTTTGAACTCATAAAACAAATATTTTCTGGTTTACAGCCGTATTTTTTAATAGGCATTTCATAAACTTTTGGATCAGGTTTATATATTCCAACAGATTCGATAGAAAAAATATCATCAAAACAATTTTGAATATTATTGCTTTCAACTAATCCTCTTAAAAGATCTGGAGTTCCATTAGATAGAATAGCTATTTTGATTTTTTTAGCCTTAAGACCCTCTAAACAACCTTTAACTTCAGGGTAGGGGTTAAGCTTTTTATATAAATCTAGTAATTTATTTCTCATTTCTTTTTTGATTTTGAAAGTTTCCATAGTGTGATCTAAAGATTCTTCAGTAATTTCCCAAAAGTTTTTGTGTTTTTTCATAAGACTTCTTAGCCACGTGTATTCAAGTTGTGTTGTTCTCCAGGCATTTGCAAAATTTTCCCATTTACTACCAAGTTTTTCTTTACATTTTGCTGCGGCAGAATTGACATCAAACAAAGTTCCATAAGCATCAAACACACAAGATTTGATGTTTTCTATTTTCATAATAAATCTTCTAATTTTCGAACTTCACCAATTTTAAATAAAATAGCATCATTAACATGGTAACCATACACATTTGTTGCATTTTTAAATCGTACTGGTGGCTCAAAAGGATCCTCAAGCGAAAGCATTGCAGTTCCCCAGTGCATTCCTAAAACTTTTTTGCTTTTTAGATCTTGTCCTATATTAAGAGCTTGTTCGGGAGTTGTATGATAAACTGATTTTTCAAACATGGGTCTAAAATCATAAGCTCCAATGTTAATAAAAGTTAAATCTATTGGCCCGTACTTTTCACCTAAATCTTTATAGATTTTTCCATAACCCGTATCGCAAGCAAAAAATATTTTTTTATTTTTATATTCAATTAAAAAACTTCCCCAGAGGGTTTTGTTTTCATCTGTTAATGTTCTTTGTGACCAGTGAACAGCTGGCATTAATGTAATTTTTAAATCGTTTATTTTAACCTGATCATACCAATCCATTTCCTTAACTTTAGCAAATCCATTTCTAATAAAATATCTGCCAAGCTTAAGCGGCGTAAGCACGTTTGTTTTTTTGTGAGGAAATTTTTTTATTGTTTTATAATCTAGATGATCGTAGTGATTATGAGTTAATAAAAATAAATTTATCTCAGGTATTTCTTTGAGATTAACAGCTGGATCAACGTATCTTTTTGGACCAAAAATCCATGGTCCCATATTTTTAGAAAAAACTGGGTCTGTAATAATTGTTGTATTGCCAAGTTTGATTAAAAATGTAGCGTGTCCAATCCAAGCAACGTAATCATCATCTTTATATTTCTTAAGATTCTCTAATACTTTGCTTTTATCAACTATGTGATCTGAAGGTATATTAATTTTAATCTTTTTTTTTTCTTTGACAAAAGTGGAATAATCGAAATTAGTATTTTTATCCCTTTCTATTCCATAAAGGTTCCTGAATTTACCATTGGGCAAATGATGATAAGGTAAATCTTTCATAGTTTCTGCAAAAGTATTATAGTTTAATGAAAATGATATTATCAATAAGGATATTAGGAAATTTTTTTTCATGCCTTCAAAAACAAGACTATATTATCCAGATAAAATTAGAAGTGATTTAGCATCACATCTGACTAAAGATCAATCACATTATGCAAAGGATGTTATGAGATTGAAAATAGGGGACAGCTTGTCAATTTTTAATAGTCAGGGGGAATGGAATGCCATCATTGAAAGTTATGAAAAGGAAGGTGCTAGAATAAAAATATTAAAGAAAGTGAGAGATAAAGATAATGAAAAAAATATTTGGCTTGCCTTTTCTCTTATTAAACAAAATCCATTAAATTTTCTAATTCAAAAAGGAACAGAATTAGGTGTTCAAAAATTTATTCCAATTTTATCGAAAAGAACAATGGTCAAAAAAATTAATGTTGAAAGAATAAAAAAAATTATTGTTGAATCTAGTGAGCAATCCAACCGAATTTTTGTGCCAGAAATAAAAAATTTAGAACCTTTAAAGAAATTTTTATCTCGATTTCCAAAAAATGGATACTTAATTTTTTGCGATATTAACTGTAATAAAAATAACTTAAAAAACATTTTGTCAAAAAAAATAGATGGTCCCATATGCGTTCTTATCGGTCCTGAAGGAGATTTTTCTGAAATAGAGAGACAATCAATAATTGAATTAAATCAGACCCACTCTTTGTCTTTAACAAATAATATTTTAAGAGCCGAAACAGCAGCTATAACTGCTATTTCAATTGTAAATTATTACCTTAATTTTGCTTGATTTTAATACTGCATCAAGTTGACACAGTGATTTAGCAACAATAAAAATCAACAAAAATCTGAAATTATTGATTTGATATAGATCAAAAAAAAATTTAAAAGTATGCCTACAAATTTTATTAAGAATATTAGTAGAGCATAACAAATGTTTGTTGCATTTATATTATTTTTGGTTGT
>Ga0066858_10000350_pt1 | contig 16051 bp, 17 predicted proteins | sample ETNtaG_29_FD_65603 | JGI IMG/M metagenome (GOLD analysis project Ga0066858, IMG submission 65603) | Marine microbial and viral communities from oxygen minimum zone, Eastern Pacific Ocean - ETNP201406SV201 | ecosystem: Environmental > Aquatic > Marine > Oceanic | place: Pacific Ocean: Eastern...
CCGCAAATTCCATTGCTCGCGCACTACCGTGATGGCCGAGTGACCATCTTCAGTCATTTTCTCCTCGCGGTCGAGCGCTATCATTACTGCAACCGGTGTAGCACCCGCATTACAGATGATCTCGACTGACTCGCGCACTGAAGTGCCCGCGGTGATGACATCATCGATGATGACTACGCTGCCGGTAAGTTCTGCACCGACCAGTTGCCCACCCTCGCCATGGTCTTTGGGCTCCTTGCGGTTAAAGGCAAAGCCCGTGTTGCGGCCATGATGTTCGGCAAGTGCAGTGGCTGTGGCGGCGGCCAGCGGGATGCCCTTGTAGGCCGGACCGAACAGCATAAAGGGCTCTGGCTCGGCATTGTTCAGGGCACTCGCGTAGAAGCGGGCAAGGCTCGAAAGTGTCTGGCCGGTATTGAGCAGCCCCACATTGAAGAAGTACGGACTGACCCTACCGGATTTGAGGGTAAACTCTCCGAAGCGCAATACGCCACTGTTGATAGCGAACTCAAGGAACGCGTGTTCGGGGTCTTGCATCACAGCGGGTTACAGGATGTCCTGGGAGGAGTTCACGGGTGAGAATCATAACCCTTAACGTCAATGGTATACGAGCGGCGGCGCGCAAGGGTTTTTTCGAATGGCTGGGCACACAGGACGCTGATTTTGTCTGCCTGCAGGAAACCCGCGCCCAGCCGGAAAAGCGCAAGGACCCGCAGTTCTACCCAGAAGGTTATGCCACGGCCTACGTCGATGCCGAGCGCAAGGGCTACAGTGGTGTTGCGATTTATTGCCGACGCCAACCGGACCGGGTACAGCAAGGTCTGGGCTGGAAGGATTTTGACAGTGAGGGGCGCTGGGTGCAGGTGGACTACGGCCGCCTCAGTGTCGTGTCGCTGTATATGCCCTCCGGCACCAGCAGTGACGAGCGCTTGAACTTCAAGTACGACATTATGGCGCGCATGAAACCGCTGATCCGGGATCTTGTTAGCAATGGCCGCGAGTACATCATCTGTGGCGACATCAACATCGCACACCGCAAGATCGACCTAAAAAACTGGCGCGGCAACCAGAAGAACTCGGGATTTCTACCGGATGAGCGGGCCTGGATGGACTGGCTGTTCAATGATGGTGGGCTGGTCGACGTGTTCCGCCGCCTGGAGCCCGGGGAGGATCAGTACACATGGTGGTCCAACCGGGGCCAGGCCTGGGCCAAGAACGTGGGCTGGCGCATCGACTACCAGGTGGCTACTCCGACCATTACCGCGCGGGCCCGCGAAACATCCATCTACAAAGCCGAGCGTTTTTCCGACCATGCTCCGCTTATTATTGACTACCGGGTTAGTGACCGCTGGCTCAAGGGCTGAGCGTGCGGGAACATCTGGCCAGGTGGCCGGGATAATGTATCCCGCCCTGACGGGCAGGAGGGGATGATGACCGACAGCGCAAAGCAGGGCAGCAGCCAGACATTAGCGCAGACCTTTTCGGTTTACCTCGAACGACGCATGGTTCGCATTCTGCTGCTCGGGATCATCAGCGGCTTTCCCTGGGTCCTGATCGGCAGCAGTCTCAGTCTGTGGCTGAAGGAGGATGGCCTGAGCCGCAGCACCATCGGCTGGGCTGGCCTCATCTTCGGTGTGTACGCAATCAATTTTCTCTGGGCCCCGCTAATTGATCGTATCCGGGTGCCGTGGCTGACGCCGCGGCTGGGTCATCGCCGATCCTGGATTATCACCCTGCAGTTGTTGATCCTGCTGTGCCTGGCCCTGTGGAGCTTGATTGATCCGGTGGCCAACCTCGCCGGTGTGATCGCCATTGGTTTGGTGATCGCCATCGCCTCGGCCACCCAGGACATAACCATCGATGCGCTGCGGATCGAGCAGATCGGCGAGGCCGAGGGCCGGGCCATGGCGGCCGGTGCGGCGACCGCGGTGGTCGGTTGGTGGACCGGCTACAAACTGGGCGGGGTGGTTGCACTCAAGACCGCCCAGGCCTTCCAGGATGCTGGTGTGGCCGACTACTGGCAGGTCACCTTCCTGGTATTGGGCATCGTCATTATCGCCTGCAATATCGGCCTGATGTTCGTGCCGGAGCCGCAGTCTGCCGGACGGATCGCGGCCCAGGCCCGCACCGAGGAACTGATCGCCTCGAAGCTCGGCATCTCCGGTGTCTTCGCGCAGGCCGGCGCTTGGCTAGTCGGCACCGTGGTTGGCCCACTGATGAGCTTTTTCCGACGCAACGGCCTGGCCATCGCGCTCGCGGTGCTCGGTTTCATTTTCCTGTTCAAGATCGGTGAAGCCTTTCTCGGGCGGATGTCCATCATCTTCTACAAAGAGATTGGCTTCTCTAAGTCCGACATCGCGCTGTACTCTAAAGGCATTGGCTGGATCACCACGGTTGTGTTCACGCTGCTGGGAGGTTTATTCGCCATCCGCATGGGGTTGGTACGGGCCATGTTTGCCTCCGGGATACTGATGGCACTCACTAACCTGCTGTTTGCGTTGCTCGCCTGGGTAGGCAAGTCCGAGCCTCTTTTTGCCGTGGCGGTGCTGCTGGATGATCTCGCCGGAGCGTTTGCTACCGTAACCTTCGTCGCCTTTATATCGATGTTGGTAGACCGGACCTATACGGCCACCCAGTATGCGCTGCTCGCCTCGATCGGCACTGCCGGTAGAACCCTGTTTGCCTCATCCTCTGGTGCGCTGGTTGACTGGCTGGGGGGGGACTGGAGCACGTTTTTCGTCATCACAGCGGTGATGGTCATCCCGTCACTGGTGTGCCTGTGGCTGATTCGGCACCAACTTGCCGCCATGCTCTCGGGTGCGCAAGTGCGACTCTTTAGCAAACAGGTCGAGTAGGCGCCCCAGGGCCCAGGCTAAGCCAGTCTGGTTTGCCGCTCGCTCGCCCCTCGGGCAGTCCGGTACGGGCGCAGGCACAGGGGGCTCGCTGCCGATCTACCCGCTTTGCTGGTGAAGGAAGACGGCGCCAGCAGGTATAATTGAGCGTTGTGCGCCCACGCCGCCGCGAATCGTCGCGCCCGGCGCTAATCCTGACCCTGCTCGATGCCCTAGCTATGCCCATATACGAGTATCAATGCGATCAGTGCAGTCATCACCTGGAGGTACTGCAGAAAATCGCCGATGAACCTCTGGTCTACTGCCCCGAATGCGGTGAGGCATCGCTGCATAAGCAGGTGTCGGCAGCAGCTTTCCGGCTTAAGGGCACTGGTTGGTACGAAACCGACTTCAAACATTCCGGCAAGGATAAAGACAAGGACAAGGACAAGGCGGATACCAAGAGCAAGGCAGATGGCAAGGATGGCAGTAAGGATGCTGTGTCTACCGACAAATCAACTCCGGCAAAGTCCGAAAGTGGCAGCGACAAACAGTCCGGTGGCGCGAACAAGGGTGGTGCGTCCACTGGCTCGAGTACCTCGGATTCGGCCTGACTGGAATTTCGGCCGCGACTGACGCAGGTCGCCGCCAGGAACACCCATCGTGACATCAAGCCTGCGAACCTGCCTGTGTGGAGATGTTGATGAGTCGCTCATCGAGCGGGAAGTGCGTCTGTGCGGCTGGGTGCAGCGCCGCCGCGACCATGGTGGGGTGATCTTTATTGATCTGCGCGACCGTAGCGGACTGGTGCAGGTCGTGTTCGATCCAGATCGCCCTGTGCAATTCGCGCTTGCCGAAACAGTCCGCAACGAATACGTGCTGCAGGCCACTGGCAGGGTGCGACACCGGCCCGCCGGTACTGATAACCCGGACCTTGGAACTGGCACAGTCGAGGTTCTGGGACTCGAACTCACAGTCCTCAACAGCAGCGACCCGCTACCCTTCCAGATGGAAGACGAGGACACGGGTGAAGCCGTGCGCCTACGTTACCGCTACCTGGATCTACGCAGCGAGCGCATGCAGTACAACCTGCGCCTGCGTCATGCGGTAGTGCGTGCGATGCGCCGGTTCCTAGAAGAGCGGGATTTCGTGGAGTTGGAGACCCCGGTACTGACGCGCTCGACTCCGGAAGGTGCACGTGATTACCTAGTGCCGAGCCGGGTCCACCCGGGACAGTTCTTTGCCTTGCCACAGTCGCCGCAGCTGTTCAAACAGTTGCTGATGGTGGCCGGGTTCGAGCGCTATTACCAGATCGCCCGTTGTTTCCGCGACGAGGATCTGCGGGCTGATCGCCAGCCCGAGTTCACCCAGCTCGATATCGAGATGTCCTTCATCGATGAGGGTGAGATCATCCTGGTAATGGAAGAGATGGTGCGCGCGATTTTCTCCTCGGTACTGGATATTGAACTGCCCGACCCCTTCCCCCGGCTGACCTACCTTGAGAGCGTCAGCCGGTTTGGCACTGACCGACCGGACCTGCGCATCCCGCTGGAACTGGTGGACGTGGATGACCTGATGGCCGGGGTCGAGTTCAAGGTGTTCGCCGGACCCGCTGCCGCGGCAGGCAGCCGAGTAGCCGTGCTGCGGCTGCCGGGTGGCTGTGCGCTTAGTCGCCAACAGATCGACAACTACACCGATTACGTGCGGCAGTTCGGTGCAGGTGGCCTGGCCTATATTAAGGTCAACGACCTGGCTGCAGGCGGCGCGGGGCTGCAATCGCCGATCCTCAAGTTTCTGCCCGAGGAGGTGGTCGCGCAACTGTTGAATCGGGTCGACGCGATGAATGGGGACCTGCTCTTTTTTGGCGCTGATACCGAGCGAGTAGTGAACGATGCGCTCGGCGCATTGCGAGTGCGTCTGGGGTACGACCTCGAACTGGTCGAGTCCGGCTGGCGGCCTGCCTGGATAGTGGATTTCCCGCTCTTTGAAAAGGCGCCCGATAGTGGCCGCTGGCAGTCACTGCACCATCCCTTTACCGCGCCCGGAGAAGACGACATCGCGCTACTTGAGACCGACCCCGGTGCAGTGTTGTCGCGAGCCTATGACATGGTGTTGAACGGTGCCGAGATCGGTGGCGGCTCTATACGTATACACCGCTCTCATGTACAGCAGCAGGTATTCAAGGTGCTTGGCATCGATGGGGAGGAAGCCGCGACAAAGTTCGGGTTCTTGCTCGAGGCGTTACGTTATGGGGCACCGCCGCACGGTGGTATTGCTTTCGGCCTGGATCGCATCATCGCAATAATGGCGGGTGAGGAGTCGATCCGTGACGTGATCACTTTTCCCAAGACCCAGAAAGCATCATGTCTACTGACTGAATCGCCAAGCGGGGTGGATGCCGAACAGTTGCGCGATCTGGGTATCCGTATCCGCGCAGCCCAAGCCACTGCTGGCTCCGACCCGGGGTGAGCGCTGCAGCACTGGCGCCGCCAGAGCAGTTCAAGCGGCCGGAATCGGTTTTGGTCGTGGTCTACACTCACGACTGCCAAACGTTGCTGCTCGAGCGGGCGTGGCCGGTATTCTGGCAGTCGGTCACCGGCAGTCTGGAATGGCCAGACGAGATGCCGGCACAGGCCGCGCGGCGCGAACTTTTTGAGGAAACCGGCATCAGTTCAGAGGGGGGCTGGCGCGACTGGCACCTGGCCCGCAGTTTTCACATTCTGCCCGAGTACCGTTACCTGTACGGGCCTGGCATCGTTGACAATGTGGAGCACCTGTTCTCGCTGGAGTTGCCGGCACCCTGCGAGGTGCGTCTGGATCCCGCTGAGCACAACCGGAGCCGCTGGCTGGACCTGGCGCAGGCAGTTGACAGCGTCTGGTCATGGACCAACCGTGCTGGGCTGGAACAGGTAGCCGCAGAACTGGTGTAATGGACAGTGGGCCGTGGGGTCCACGGCACTACCAGGAGAGACGCGCAAGGTATGGCTGGACACAGTAAATGGGCCAACATCAAATTTCGCAAAGCGGCGCAGGACGCCAGGCGAGGCAAACTCTTTACCAAGTTGATCCGTGAGATCACGGTGGCAGCCCGAGCCGGAGGTGGTGATGTGACGGCCAATGCGAGACTGCGTGCGGCAGCAGACAAGGCGCTTGCCGCCAATATGACCCGCGATACCATCGATCGCGCAATCAAGCGTGGCACCGGCGAACTAGACGGGGTTTCTTACGAGGAGATCCGTTACGAGGGTTATGCACCTGGTGGGGTGGCAGTACTGGTCGAGTGCACTACCGACAACCGCAACCGCACGGTCAGCGAGATTCGTCACACTTTCAACAAGTATGGCGGTAATCTGGGCACCGACGGGTCGGTGGCGTACCTGTTCGATAAGGTCGGGCTGCTGATTTTTCCGTCTGGAGTTGACGAGGAGGAGGTGATGGAAGTGGCCGTGGGCGCTGGGGCCGATGATGTAGACACCGATGATGATGGCACTATAGAGGTCACAACCCCGGCTGAGGAATTTTCTGCCGTACGCGAAGCGCTGACGAGCGGTGGCTTGACGCCGGAGATTGCCGAAATCGTCCAGCGGCCGGCCAATGAGACGCCGCTGGAAGGCGAGGACGCGGAAAAGGCCATGCGGCTGATCGATGCATTGGAGGAACTCGATGATGTGCACGATGTCTACACCAATGCCAGCTTCCCCGAGGATATGCAACCGGCTGGCTGAGGCACAGCCGGCCCCGCGCAAGCCAGTGAATACCTTCAGGATACTTGGCATCGATCCGGGTTCCCGCGTTACCGGGGTGGGCGTGGTCGAGTCCCGTGGTCAGAGCCTGTATCACGTGCATAGTGAGTGTGTCCGCGCGGGTGATGGCGATCTCGGATCGCGGCTTGCAGTAATTTACGAGCGCATCCAAGCGGTAATCGACGAGTGCCGGCCGCACGGCGCGGCTATCGAGAAGGTTTTCATGGCAGCAAATCCCCAGGCTGCATTGATACTGGGTCACGCCCGGGGCGTTGCGCTGCTGGCGGCGGTGCAGCAGGGATTGGCGGTGGCAGAGTACAGTGCGCTTGAGATCAAGCGCGCAGTAGTTGGTGCCGGCAGCGCTGGCAAGGGGCAAGTTCAGCACATGGTTCGGGTGTTGCTGGGCATGGATCACGAACCGCCCCAGGATGCCGCCGACGCACTGGCCTGTGCCATCTGTCACATCCACACGGCTCAAGGTGCCCAGCACCTGGCAACAGCGGCTATGGCTGATGCGCATAGCGCAGGGAACACCAGAGAATGATTGGCTGGATCAGTGGCAAACTCTTGCGCAAGCAGCCGCCGCAGTTGTTGGTAGAGGTGGGCGGTGTCGGCTACGAGTTGGAGGCGCCGATGACCGCTTTTTATAACTTGCCGGATCCTGGTGGTATGGTCTCCCTGCATACCCACCTGGTGATACGCGACGATGCTCATCTGCTATTCGGTTTTACCGATTTGCGCCAGCGTGACCTCTTTCGCACTCTGCTAAAGATCACCGGTGTGGGGCCGCGGGTGGCGCTGGCGATTCTCTCGGGGCTGACGGCCGACGACTTAGTAGCTTGCATCAGCGTTGGCGACGTGGCCCAATTGACGCGGGTGCCAGGCATCGGTCGAAAGACTGCTGAGCGCCTGGTTATCGAGTTACGTGACCGGCTTGATGCAACTGCAGAGAGCGGCGCGACACTTACCGGGAGCTCAGCATTGACGCCGGAACAGGATGCGGTGAGTGCGCTAGTGGCGTTGGGGTACAAGTCGACGGCGGCAACCGCGGCGGTGCGCGCTGCTGCTAGCGCCGGGGCATCAGTCGAGGAACTGATCCGCGGCGCACTGAAGGAACTGTCGGGAGAGCGAACATGACGAACAGAGATCCCGTGGTAACGGCGACGGATCAGAACGACAACTCACAGGAACGGGTGATCGACCGCAGCCTGCGGCCAGTGACGCTAGCTGAATTCATCGGCCAGCCGCTCGCCAGGGAGCAACTGGAGATCTTCATCAGTGCGGCCCGTGGGCGCAATGAGGCGCTGGACCACGTGCTGGTGTTCGGCCCGCCGGGCCTTGGCAAGACGACCTTGGCGCATATCCTGGCCCATGAGATGGGCGCAGGTTTGCGCCAGACATCGGGGCCGGTGCTGGAAAAAGCCGGTGACCTGGCGGCCATCCTGACTAACCTCGAGCCCCACGATGTGCTGTTTGTCGACGAGATTCATCGCCTGAGTCCGGCCGTAGAGGAGATCCTCTATCCAGCACTTGAGGACTACCAACTAGATATCATCATCGGCGAAGGGCCGGCAGCGCGTTCGATCAAGCTCAATCTGCCGCCGTTTACGCTGGTGGGGGCTACTACTCGGGCAGGCCTTCTGACTTCACCGTTGCGCGACCGCTTCGGTATCGTTCAACGGCTGGAGTTCTACAGCACTGCCGAACTGTCGCAAATCGTCGAGCGCTCGGCCGGAATCCTCGGGGTGATGAGCGACGTTGCCGGTGTCGCCGCGATTGCGGAGCGCAGTCGCGGTACGCCGCGCATCGCTAACCGTTTATTACGACGGGTGCGGGACTACGCCGAAGTTAAGGCCGACGGGCGCGTTACCAACGATACCGCTAACCGGGCGCTGAACCTGTTGGAGGTCGATGAGTTTGGTTTGGATACACTGGACCGGCGGCTGCTGCTCGCTATCATGGAGAAGTTCGACGGTGGTCCAGTCGGTATCGACAGCTTGGCCGCGGCTATCGGTGAGGAACGCGGTACGTTGGAAGAAGTAGTCGAGCCTTTTCTGATCCAGTCAGGATTCATGGTCCGTACGCCACGCGGGCGGGCAGTGACCCGTAACGTTTGGCAGCATTTCGGGCTGCAGCCACCGGCGGCAGTTGCTGTCCCGCAAGCGGGCTTGTTCGAGGGCTCTGAGTGAGCGCTGACATGAAATGGCCAGGAAATCCTCATGGAGTTGACAGGGCACGGACCGGTTTCAAGGTTAACGTTCGCCCTTTCGGCTGCTGCCATAGGATTCCAGGTTGATTTGCGAGGGTGACCTGTTCGAGTGGCCAGTGCGGGTGTACTACGAGGACACTGATGCCGGTGGTGTCGTTTATTACGCTAACTATCTGAAATTTATGGAGAGAGCTCGCACCGAGTGGCTGCGCAGCCACGGCTTGGATTTAGCGCAGCTTGTGCGCGATGAAAACGCCATGTTTGTCGTGCGCCAGGCGCAGTTGGATTTCCATCGGCCGGCTCATCTTAGCGACAATCTGGCGGTGTCTGTGCAGGTGCAGCGTCGGCGCCGTGTCAGCGTGGACTTGGCGCAGGCAGTGTCCAGGAATGAAACACTGCTGTGTGCGGCGCAGGTGCGCCTCGCCTGCGTCGACCTACGCACTTTACGGCCCCGGCTGCTGCCGGCATCCCTTATCGAGGAGAGCAATAACTGATGAGTGAAGCGGTCAAACTCGCGGTCACCAGTGACACGATGTCCATTCTCGATCTGGTCCTGCAGGCGAGCCTGCTGGTTCAGATCGTGATGGCAATACTGGTCATCGCGTCGGTAGTTTCGTGGACGGTGATTTTCACCAAGTCCGCTACGCTGAAGAAACTGCGGGTGGAGGCGGATGATTTCGAGGCCGATTTCTGGTCGGGTGGTGAGTTGAACGGTCTATATCGCCGCTGTACCGAGGCTGGTACCGAGCCGATTGGCACGGCCAGCGTCTTTGTCTCCGGTTACCGTGAATACAACCGCCTGGCTGGCAACCCGTCGATAGATCGGACGGAACTGGTAGACGGGGTGCAGCGGGCGATGCGGGTGGCGCTAAGCCGCGAGATTGAAACTCTGGAGTCACGGCTGTCTTTCCTCGCCACGGTGGGTTCGACCAGTCCCTATGTGGGTTTATTTGGCACAGTTTGGGGCATCATGAATTCGTTCCGCTCGCTGGGCGCCTTGCAGCATGTGTCCATCGCTACCGTTGCACCCGGTATCTCCGAGGCGCTGATCGCAACCGCTATGGGCTTGTTCGCGGCTATTCCGGCCGTTATCGCCTACAACCGGTTCTCCGCCAATTCTGAGTCGCTGATCAGCCGCTATGAGGTGTTCGTCGAGGAGTTTCTCAGTATCGTCAACCGCCAGGCAGTCGGCGGACAACGCCAGGCCTGAGTCCCGGTTCCGGAGCCAGTAACGCCATGCGCCACCACCGCCGCAAGCGCCAGATGAGCGAAATCAACGTGGTGCCGTACATCGACGTTATGCTGGTATTGCTAGTGATCTTCATGGTCACGGCCCCCCTGCTGATGGAGGGGGTGAGCGTTGAATTGCCCAAGGCTGACGCCCGGCCGGTGGCTGAGGACGCCAGGGAGCCCTTTGTGGTGCACGTGGACAGTACCGGTACGTATTTTCTTAACGACGATACCGAGCCAATAGCTAATCCCCAGGAGATTCGGATCAAGGCCGAGATCGTTCTGCGCTCGAGCCCAGATACCCAGTTTCTCGTTCGTGGCGACAAAAACGTTAAATATGACGCCGTGATGCAGGCGATGGTGTTGTTACAGCAGGCAGGGGTACCGGGCGTCGGTCTGGCGACCGACACCGAAGAAAACTGAGTAACTAGTGAATCGGTCTGCGCCAAAAATGGGCCGCCCGCTGCGCGGTTTCATTCTGGCGGTAGTGGTTCACGTAGCTTTCGGTGCATTGTTAGGTGTGAGCCTGCGGTTGCAGCCGGAGGTGGTAAAGCCGATTTATGCCGAGCCCGTTCAGGCGGTAGTCGTGGATCTTGCGGCGATAGCGCAGGAAAAAAAACGAAAAACTGATGCGCTAAAAAAGAAAAAAGCCGCTGAGAAGAAAAAAAAGACTGATGCGCTACAAAAGAAAAAAGCTGCTGAGAAAAAGGAAAAAGCTGCTGAGAAAAAGGAAAAAGCTGAGGAGTTAAAAAAGAAAAAAGCCGCGGAGAAGAAGAAAAATGCTGAGGAGCTAAAAAAGAAAAAGGCAGAGGCTCTGAAAAAGAAAAAAGCTGCCGAGAAAAAGAAAAAGGCCGCTGAGAAAAAGAAAAAGGCAGAGGCTCTGAAAAAGAAAAAAGCTGCTGAGAAAAAGAAAAAGGCAGAGGCTCTGAAAAAGAAAAAAGCTGCTGAGAAAAAGAAAAAAGAAGAAGCCCTGAAAAAGAAAAAAGCTGCTGAGAAAAAGAAAAAGGCGGAGGCTAAGCGCAAGGCCGAAGAACAAAAACGCAAGGCTGAGGCTGAGAAGAAGCGCAAGGCGCGGGAAAAACGAGAGCGGGAGGCGGCTGAGCGTAAGGCGGCAAAAGAGGCCCTGGCTCGTGACGAACGTGATGCAGGTTCGGCTCTTGGGGCGTTGGTCGGTGCTATCGAAGAAAAGGTGCGCAGCAACTGGAGCCTGCCCGGCGAATTTACTGGCCTAGCCGTGACCATTTCGGTTAAGGTCACTCGTACGGGGGAGGTTACCTTGGCAGAGATCGTTCGCAGCAGCGGCAATTCACTCTTTGACGAATCTGCCGTGACGGCTCTTATGAAGGCTTCTCCCCTGCCGTTCCCTGAAGAGCCTCGTTACTATGAATTTATAAAGGAATTCCATTTTGTTTTAAGGGCAAAGAACTAGGAATAGGAAGATGCCAATATGAGAACGTTGTTTGCAGGGATCCTGCTAGGCTTGTCGTCGATGGTATGTCTGCCCGCTAACGCCGTACTGACTATAGAGATTACCCAGGGAGAAGATAGTGGTGTCCCGATTGCGGTGGTGCCGTTTCGCTGGCATGGCGCGGGAGATCCTCCTGAGGATTTGCGTGGCATTATCGCTGCCGACTTGCACCGCTCTGGTCGCTTTGACTTGCTGCCACCCGGGAATTTTCTCAGCCATCCGAGCGAGATCGGCGAGGTGCGCTACAAGGACTGGCGCCTGATTAAGGCCGAGGCTCTGGTGGTGGGGCGCATTTTTGAAAAAAGCCCCGATAACTATGAGATCACGTTCCAGTTGCTTGACGTTTATAGGGAAACACAAAAGGCGGGCTACCGCTTTAATGCCACTGGCGAACACCTGCGCCAGGTGGCCCACCAGATCAGCGATCATATCTACCATAAAATGACCGGGGTCGAGGGTGCTTTTGACACCCGCATTGCCTATGTGACCCGGGAGCAGCAGGATAACGGTGACCGTATCTACCAGTTGATGGTGGCTGACTCGGATGGCCACCGACCACAGCAGATTCTCCGTACCACCAACCTGCCGGTGCTGTCGCCCGCCTGGTCACCCGACGGTGAATGGTTGGCCTATGTGTCTTTTGTCGACCGGCGCTCTGGCGCCAACGTCTGGCTGCAGAATATTCGTACCGGCAACCGGCGCAAGATTGCACAAGCAGAAGGCGCTGCCAGCGCTCCGGCGTGGTCGCCAGAAGGCAAGCGCTTGGCGTTGAGAATGTCGTACAAGGGTAATGCCGATATCTACCTCATGGACGTGGCTTCGGGCAGCATCAAGCGCCTGACTCGCCATCCCGCGATCGACACCGAGCCGGCCTGGGCACCCAATGGTCGCCAAATCGTTTTCACCTCGGACCGTAGCGGGCGCCCGCAAATCTACCGGGTGGCGGCCGCTGGGGGAAAACCCGAGCGACTGACCCGGGGGGTGGGGCGGGAAAACGCCAGAGCCTCATATGATCCCAAGGGTGAGCGACTAGTTATGGTTACCAATAGAGGCAATGGCTACCAGATTGGTGTATTCTATATGGCAGATGGGCGGATGGATCTGCTAACCGATGGTACGTTGGATGAATCGCCGGTTTTTGCACCAAACGGTGCCATGATTCTGTATGCGACCAGACTGGGTCGTGAAGGAGTGCTAGCTGCCGTGTCCGCCGATGGTCGGGTAAAGCAGGTACTGAAATTGCACCGAGGTGAAGTTCGGGAGCCATCTTGGGCGCCGAAAAAGAATTGACAGATTAATAAGACTACAGGAGAGAAAAATGCGTAGAACCTTGACTTTATCCGTGGTGTTTCTGTTGGGCGTGATCTTAGGAGGTTGTGCAGCAACCAAAAAGCAAGGCACGGTGGAAGTTGAGGACGCTACGATATCTGGTTCGGACGCCAGTTCGACTGCAACCGGCTTGACCACTGGCTCTGATGCTACCGGGCAGATCATCACCGTTGAGAACGATACGGGTGACGCGGATGATCTACTCAATCAGCGAGTTATCTATTTTGACTTTGACAGCAGTTCACTCACACCCGAGGCGCAACGTGTGGTCGAAGCCCATGCGGACTACCTGACTGGTAATCCCGGCATGGCCGTGGTGCTCGAAGGTCATGCGGATGAGCGCGGCACTCGTGAGTACAATCTTGCTCTTGGTGAGCGCCGGGCTAATGCTGTCACTGAAATGTTCCAGGTGCTGGGTGTGGCGCCCGATGCCATCCGTCCCATCTCATATGGTGAAGAGCGTCCTGTTGCTATGGAACATGATGAGAGCGCCTGGTCGCTCAACCGCCGGGTAGAGATTCTTTACTAGTTCCACGTTCTAGTCAGTTCTCGGGGAGTTGAGTTCACCGCAAGTCGTGATGACGGTGCCGCGACGGTGCAGCCGCTGGCTACTGGTGACTGTGCCGCTCGCTGTGATCGCGGGATGCACCGAGTTGGCTGTGCAGGCGGCGGCTGTTCCGGCCGCGGCCCCATCCACCAGGGAGGCTCAGACGCGACCGCTAGACGGGCAGAAAACAGCCATCACGGTGCTGGCACAGGCAGCGCCAGAGTCTGGCGAACTGGCTGCAGCGCTAGTTCAGATCGAGTCCCTGCGCAAAGAAATCAACGGCTTACAGAGCCAGCTCGAGATCCAGAAGTTCGAACTGGAAAAACTCAAGCAGCGTCAACGCGACCTCTACGACGACCTCGACCAGCGCCTGCGCCGGGAAGAGCGCCTCACCGCCAATTTGCCGCCACAGCCCGGTACGGTAACCCCAGGCACCTCCGAGGGCTCCGCCGCACAAGGTGCAGATCAGGTTGGTGCGGATACAACAATAGCCGAGGTCAGCCAGGCTAAATCACCCCCGGTCGTGACCTCTGGTGCGACTAAAAGTGTGGTGGTAGGTGATGGCTCTGGCACCACGGAGGTCTTCGTAGTAGCAGCCCCGGCTAGTTCGGGACAAATTCAGGCCACAACCGTGGGAGTCAACGAAGAGGAGGCCTACGACGCGGCATTCGACTTGCTCAAGCAGAGCCGTTACTCAGACGCGGGGGCGGCATTTGCTAACTTTTTGCGCCGTTATCCTGACAGTCACCTGGCTGACGATTCCTGGTACTGGATGGGCGAGGCCCGTTACGTGACGCGCGAGTTCGAGCGCTCGCTAAAGGCTTTGCAGACGGTGATCCAGCATTTTCCAGAGAGTGCGCGCATTCCTACCGCGCGGTTGAAAATTGGTTACATCCAGTACGAACTGGGCGATTACAAGGAGGCTAGGAATACCCTGAACCATCTGCTCGAGGAGTTTCCCAGCCACCGCGTGGCGGTCTCGGCCAAAGCGCGCCTGAAAAAGATGGACCGCGAAGGCAGGTAGCCAAGCGGATTTGAGTAATATTCAGTAAGGTGGCAAGCAGGACACCGGCGCAGGAGTAACCTGCCGGTCAGAGCACATACTTATGGAAGAGTGGTCGGTTGTTTACAAGGTGTCGTTGTGGGGCTTTATCGGGGCGGCGCTATTCGGTGCCGTTGCCAATAAAACCCACTTCTGCATCATGGGTGCAGTCAGTGACTGGATCAATATGGGCTCCAAGGTGCGTTTTCGTGCCTGGATGGTGTCGATCGGTGTTGCTGCCCTCGGTGCTCAGACCATGCAGGCGTTGGGCTGGTTAGATCTCGGAGATTCGATTTATCTTGGCACCAGTTTTCGCCTGCTGAGTTATCTCGTGGGCGGTTTTCTTTTCGGGATAGGCATGACCCTGGGTGCAGGCTGTGGCCAGCGCATCCTGGTGCGGGTGGGTGGAGGCAACCTCAAGTCGTTGCTGGTACTCATCATCATGGCCATCATCGCCTATGCCACTTTGCGTGGCCTGCTGGCCATGGTGCGCGTTGAGGTGTTTGATGCCGTGGCCATAGACCTGGCTGCGCGCGACATACCGGACCAGGGTATCGGTACCCTGCTGGCTCACCTGACCGGTGCAGATGCCCTTATGGTGAGCCGCGCGCTGGCACTCGTGTTAGGACTGGGTACTCTGTGGTACGCCTTCAAGGACAGCGATTTTCGCGCTAGCCCCGACAACATTCTTGCCGGTATCACCATCGGCGTGTTGGTCGCCGGGTCCTGGTACGTGACCGGGGTGATCGGCAACGATGATTTCGAGCCGGTACCACTTGAGTCACTTACCTTTATCTCGCCCGTGGGTAACACGCTTAACTACTTTATGATCTGGACCGGGTCGACGATCAACTTCGGCATTGCCGTGGTGCTGGGTATGATTGTGGGCTCTTTTGTCTATGCCATCGTTACCGGCAATTTCCGCATAGAGACCTTTACCACCCGTGCGGACATGTTGAACCACCTGTATGCCGGTATGTTGATGGGCTTTGGTGGAGTGCTGGCGCTGGGTTGTACCATCGGCCAGGGTGTGTCGGGAATGTCGACTCTCGCGCTGGGTTCGCTCGTTACTCTGGCTGCGATCGTGTTTGGTTCGGCGCTTACCATCAAGATCGAGTACTACATGCTAGATGACCCGTTCTTGCCCTCACTGCGCCAGGCGCTTACCGACCTGCACTTGCTGCCGCGCGGTGAAAACTGAGCGCCACCGATCTGCCGGCCGGGTCTGGCGGCAGTAGCTTGGCGCTCGAACCTTGGCAGGCGTTGATCTAGGATTCCGGCCGGCAGCGATGCCGTTGCAGTAGGTATAATGCGCCTCCCTCCGGGCCGTTAGCTCAGTTGGTAGAGCATCTGACTTTTAATCAGGTGGTCGCAGGTTCGATCCCTGCACGGCCCACCATATTTCAAACCCTTATGGGTGTTTTGAAAAAGGGTGTGTCCAATTGAAACCTGATTGTCCAATTCAATAGCCCTTTCTTGCTCTGAAATGGCTGAGTCCAAGACCTATCAAGAGCATCAGGAATCACTCCTGAATATGCGTTCACGCCCTGCAAGGCTCAGTTACGCACTCCAACATTTCTCTGATATCCGCAAGTCTATTGAGCGGAAAAAAAATCCCAATAAGCGTGGTGGTGGCAAGACCTTTGAAGGTTTGC
>Ga0066858_10000492_pt1 | contig 13612 bp, 7 predicted proteins | sample ETNtaG_29_FD_65603 | JGI IMG/M metagenome (GOLD analysis project Ga0066858, IMG submission 65603) | Marine microbial and viral communities from oxygen minimum zone, Eastern Pacific Ocean - ETNP201406SV201 | ecosystem: Environmental > Aquatic > Marine > Oceanic | place: Pacific Ocean: Eastern...
GTCCTTCTCGGTGGCGAGGCGGCCCCTTGCCAGGTCGATGTACTCGGATTCCAGGTCGTAGCCCACCCCGCGCCGACCGGCACGCAGAGCCGCCACGAGAGTGGAACCGGAACCCAGGAACGGATCGAGGACAAGGTCGTCGCGGTAGGTGTAGAGGTCGATCAGGCGCCGGGGCAGTTCAACCGGGAACGGGGCCGGATGGCCGACCCTGCTGGCCTGTTCTGAGTCGATGCGCCAGAGATCGAGGGTGGCCTCCATGAACTCGTCGGTTGTGACCGTGCTCTCGTGGGGAAGGCCCTCCTCCTCGCGCTTCTTCGGTACACGTGCCCTATCGAAACGCCCCTTGCTGGCGATGAGGACCCGTTCGGTCATATCGCGGAGCACCGGGTTGGCCGCCCTGCGGAACGACCCCCATGCGACCGACCCGGTTGCACCTTCAGCCTTTTGCCACACAACCTCACCGCGCAGCAATAGGCCCAAGTCATCCTGGAGGATGCGGATCACATCTGCTGAGAGGCTCCGGTAGGGCTTACGCCCGAGGTTGGCAACATTGACTGCTATGCGGCCCCCGGGCTCAAGGACCCTCAAGCACTCGGTGAACACCTCAGAAAGCATCTCCAGGTACTCGAGGTACGAAGTGGGGATCCCGACAGTTCCATTGCCCGCCACGGCCAACTCGTACTCCTTACCAACGAAATAGGGAGGTGAGGTGACCACCAGAGCCACTGACGAGTCGGGCAGGTGGTGCATGTCACGGGAATCACCCAGGATGCAGCCGTCACCAAGGTCGGGAGCATCAGCGATGGTGTCATCGTCAGACACCTCTGGTGGCCGGAAGCGGGCGTAGAAAGCAGACGAGTCATGGTTCTCGCGACGGCCAACACCGAAGGCCGTCGTTGCGGTTGGCTGGCGTTTTTCGCTCACCTGAACCCTCTTTCGGCTGAGCCGACCACGGAAGTGCCCGGTAGTCAAGGCTACGCGACCCGCGCGCGCGGGCCACCCAGGACCCCACTCAGCACTCTTCCGGGCCCCTCGAACCCTGTTGCGAAGATCCGCGTATGTCTGGCGGCCGGCACCTCGGCCACCTCCCAAGCCTGAGAGTTGTCACCTACCGGATTCTGGATCTGACTGGGGAGCGGTAGGTAGTCTTCCCGGACGGTGCGTCCCCGAAGACCAAGCGCCACTAGCGTCACTGTGATGCGGATGCGCCTGCGCCAAGTAGCCCTGGTAGCCGAAAACCTTACGGCAGCAGAGTCCGAAATCGAGGCGAAACTGGGCCTCTCGGTCTGCTTCCGGGACCCAGGGGTGAGCACTTTCGGCCTCGGGAACGTTCTGTATCCGGTGGGCGAACAGTTGTTGGAGGTGGTGTCACCGGTCGAAACAGGTACGACGGCCGGCCGTCTCCTTGCCAAGCGGGGTGGCGACGGTGGATACATGGTCATCGTCCAGGTTGACGACCTAGACCCGTTTCGTGATCACTTTCGGGAAACCGGAACCCGGGTGGTCTTTGAGGCAGTCACCGAGGGTGTCACCGGACTCCACCTCCACCCGGGCGACGTCGGTGGGGCGATCCTGTCAGTAGACCAGACTGATGACTGGGACGCCTGGCCGTGGGCCGGACCCTACTGGCGGGACCACATCCACACCGGAGTGGTACAACGGATCTCCGCCGTCGAGGTTCAGGCCGAGTCTCCTCTGGCCATGGCCGAGCGCTGGTCAGAGGTACTAGGGAGGCAGAACACCGACACGTCAATCGCCCTTGACGACGCGGAGATCCGGTTTGTGGATGCCGCTGACGGCAGAGGTGAGGGCGTCAGTGGGCTCGAGTTGGTAGCGGCCCAGTCCGGCAACTTCGAGATCTGTGGCGTGCGGATCTCGCTGATTTCGAATGGTGGGTAAGAACGGCAGGCCGGGGAGTTGCCTAACCTGTTACCCAGCAAAGAGTCCAGCCAAGCGCTCCCGAGCTGCATTTCCTGTGGTTGCCCAGTCGTAGATCGAACCCCCCACGGCTCCGGTCTCCGAGAGTGACCGAACGAAGAGTGCCAGGTCATCCAACTCTGCCAACGGTTCATCAGCACCGTAGACGTCGCCACTCTCGGCTCCGATACCTCCGATGCCGTGTACCACCGCCTCGTGAAACTGGAGGTTCTGACGCAACAACCTGATGTTCTCACCGCTGTAGTAGAGCGGGTCGGCGTGTTCCTCGGTGCGGAACGACCAGTAGTTCATGGGCAGCCACACGTCGTAGAGAGTTGCAAGGTCTGTCCACGGAAAGTTCGGCCAGAAGTCGGGGTTGATCTGGTCGGTCACGATCGGTGGCATCACGATGCCTCCCAAGGTCGCAGCGCCGATCGAGTCGCGTAGTTGCAGAGAGAGCACAAGCAGGCGACGGCTGCGCTCCTCGGCATCTTCCTCGAGTTCGCCGCGGTTCCACTCGATGTCCACCGCAAGGCCGTCAAAGCGATGCCCCAGAACCTCGAACTCATGGACCGCCACGAGACGTTCGAGGTCCTCGTTGTCGCCGCTCCACTTGGGCAGGTACCAGCCGACCACGTTCAGGCCGTCTGCATGGGCGTTCATCAGGAACTCGGCCAGTACCCACGGGTCCGTGGTCGGCCCTGTTGCCCGGTCATCGGAACGCGCCGCCTGCATGAAGAGGGTCTGCACCCCAGAGGCCGCCATCTGCGCTGTGTCACCCGGCGACACCGACGGTCGGCCCGATGTGTAGACAGGATCGGAGTCATAAGAGTCGACCCAGGTGCCAAGACCCGAGTAGGCGCCAACACCCCCGGCTGGCCTCTCGACAACGACGAGGTGCGGAGACGACTCGGCCAGTGGGTCGGCCGACACCCTGGCCATCAACAGGTCGGTTGAGCCACCGGTCGCGATTGCGGCTACAAGCGTTGCCAGGCCAAGGATTGCCAGGACGCCGAGTGTGCCCGGGTAGCGGATCTCCACATTCCAACGCTAGCCAGCTGACACCCACCGGTAGCCGCGCCCGGAGCGGTCCAGTGCCGTGTACCCGTTCGACTCCACAGGTAGCGTCGCCCTGATGGAGGACCAGCCGCCCGACGGGAACACGCCGGTCGAGCCGGGCCCTGGTGCCATTGCACGTCGCAAGGTGCTGTTCGGCCTGGGTTTCGGTGCGGCCAACCTTGCCCTGCTTCGGCGCCTCACCATCCGGCCCACGGGGCTGTCGACCACACCGGCCCCAGCACCTTCTTCGGTCCCGGCCACCACCTCCACGACCGGCCCGCCCGCGACCACCACTCCCACGGTGCCACCAGTGCTCGACGATTCCCTCGAGGTGGCCACCGACGACCATGTCCATGACACGGTGATCGCCGGAGGTCGGGTCATCGACCCCGATTCTGGGTTCGACGCGGTAGCTCACTTGGGCATAGACGGCGACACGATCACGCAGATCAGCCTCGAGCCGCTGTCGGGATCAAGCAGCATCGATGCCACTGGCCTTGTGGTGTCGCCGGGCTTTATCGACATCCTCTCGTATCCACCCAACGGATTCGGCGAGTGGTTCAAGGTCGCCGACGGGGTCACCACCAACTTGAACCTCCACGGCATCGATGATCCGATGGCCATCTTTCTCGACAAGGCAGCTGGCAACGACCCACCGGTCAACTACGGAGGTGCCGCCGACCAGTACGAGCACCGCAAGGACATGAAGTTGGGAATCAGCCGGGTCAGCGGAGACGATCTCGACGAGCTGGTCGGCCGGGCCGAGGCCGATGTCCTGGCCGGCGCGCTGGGCATTCACGAACAGCCCGAGTACACCGTCGACGTCAGCTTCGACGAGATGCTCCGCCACGGCGAGGTGGCTGCCCGCTACTCCGTGCCGTTGTGCCTGCACGTCCGGTATTCGGAGAACCTCACGCCGGGCACCCAGGAGGAGGCCCTCGATGAGGCCATAAGGGTGGCCACCCAGACGGGTTGTCGACTCCACATCGAACACATCAACTCAACTGGTGGAACCGGTCGAATGGCCGAGGCGATCTCACAACTCGATGCTGCACGCGCATCGGGCATCCCAATAACGGCCTGCACCTATCCGTACACGTTCTGGGCTACCAACGCAGCCAGCGCCCGTTACGACAACTTCCGCGAGAAGTACGGCATCTCATGGGGAGACCTCCAGATAGCCGGCACAGACGAACGCCTCACCGAGGAGACCTTCAACGCCGCCCGAAGGGAACACAAGGTGACTGCGGCGTTCGCCATGAGCGATGACGACATCGACACGTCGCTGCTCACACCCTGGGTGATGATCGGCTCCGATGCCATCCTGGAACGCCCCCGCAACAACCATCCCCGCTCCACGGGTTGCTTCAGCCGAGTGCTCGGCCACTATGTGCGTGAGCGAGGGCTCCTGACCCTGCCAGACGCTCTGGCAAAGATGACGATCCTTCCAGCCCGGATGCTGGGCGGCATCAGTTCGGCCATGGCCCGACGGGGCCGCATCCAGCCAGGCGCTGTGGCAGACATCACGGTTTTTGACCCGACGACCATCATCGACCGCTCCACGATCGCCGACCCGGCCCGTGAGGCTGAGGGTGTTCGCCACGTTCTCGTCTCTGGCCGGGTTGTCAGGACCGACGGTGTCAACAACCAGGATGTTCGACCCGGCGTTCCAATCCTTCGGGACCTGACATGAATGACCCCACCGACATCGACCCGGAACACGACGTCATGTCAGAGACCGAACGTCGGGTGGCGTGGCACCTGACGAGAGTGCTCATGGCATTCTTCGCTGTTGTGCTCGTAATGGTCATGGCCGATCTGTCAATAGACCTCACGACGCTCACCGGAGTGAGCCGCGACGAGAACGGGCAGGTGCCTGCCAGCACCACGGCGCCTTCCCAGACTCCAGACGACGGCGGGCCCGAATCAACGACCCCTCCAGACTCCTCCACAACGACGACGCTCCCGTTCGAGGCCCGCACCTTCACGCTGGTTGCGACCGGTGACCTCCTCGCCCACGAGTACGTGGCCGACATGGCAGGGTTCTACGGCAGCGACGGTGGTTACGACTTCAACCCCATGTTCAGGCGTGTCCAGCCCGTGTTGGCGGGAGCCGACCTGGCCCTCTGCCATCTGGAGACGCCGCTGTCACAGGATGACAGCGACCTCGTCTACTACCCCAACTTCCGGGTGCCGTTCGAACTGGCTGATGCCATCGGTGCCGCCGGCTACGACGGGTGTTCGGTTGCGTCCAACCACAGCCTCGATGCCGGGGTCTCAGGAGTGCGTGCCACCCTGGGCCACCTTGACCGGGCCGGGGTGGCCCACTCCGGGATGGCCCTTGAAGAGGCCGACGCCGGACCTGCCTGGTTCGCACCCGGCAGCATCTCGGTGGCACACCTCTCCTACACCGACATCATGAACGGAGCCTCCCTACCGACCGACCCACCGTGGCTTGTCGGCAGCCTCGATCCTGAGAAGGTCGTCTCCGATGCCGAGGCAGCGGTGGAACAGGGTGCCGAGTTCGTGGTGGTGAGCATCCACTGGGGAATCGAGTACCAGAGCCAACCCACGGACAGGCAGGCCGAGGTCTCAGCCCAACTCCTCGCATCTCCGGCAGTCGACCTGCTGATAGGCCATCAGGCACACGTGATCCAGCCCGTGCTGCGGTTCTCCGACAAGTACGCGGCCATCGGACTGGGTAACTTCCTCTCCAACCAACCCGGTGACGAGCGCAGGAACTGCCGCCCAGAATGCCCTGACTCCACTCAGGACGGCGTCATCGCATGGTTCGCCGTGGCCGACCGGCCTGACGGTTCGGTAGCTGTAGTGGATGCCGGCTACGTCCCCACCTGGGTTGACCGCTCCACCTACGAGATAGTTCCGCTGGGCATGGACAACCCTCCCAGTGCTGATCCCACTGTGCTGGCCGAGTCGGAGCGCCGTACATCGTCGGTGCTCGAGCCGACCCTGCGTCGTATCACCTTCGACTGAACCGTACCGACCCGACGGTTACCGCCGCTAGCCTTGCTTGGTCAGCGACCACGATCCCGCATCCCGCCTCGGCCGGACCGGGCTCGACCAAGGGAGCAATCCATGACCACCTCCACCCGGGTCCACAACTTCTGTGCGGGCCCCTGCACCCTTCCGGTGAGCATCCTCGAAGAGGTTCGCGACGAACTGCTCGACTTCGGTGGCACAGGCATGTCCATCGTCGAGGCCAGCCACCGGGCAGACGCCTATGACGCCGCGCACATGGGTGCGCTGGCAGACTTCAGGGAACTGGCCTCGGTGCCAGACGAGTTCACCATCTTGTTCCTGCAGGGCGGAGCAAGCCTCCAGTTCGGCCAGGTGCCAATGAACCTGCTCGCTCCGGGTGAGACCGCCGGGTACGTGAACACCGGCGCCTGGGGAGGGAAGGCACTTTCCGAGGCTCGTCTGGTTGCCGACGTCTACGAGGCATGGAGCGGTGCCGATGACGGCTTCACCCGGATGCCCGGGGCCGATGAGGTTCAGGTCCGCGACGCCGCCAGGTATGTGCACCTGGCAAGCAACGAGACGATCGGTGGCATCCGCTTTTCCAACTTCCCAGAACTCGGCCTGCCGCTGGTTGCAGACATGAGCTCAGACTTCCTCAGCCGCCCGATCGACTGGGACCGCTTCGACCTCGTCTACGGCGGTGCCCAGAAGAACCTGGGCCCGGCCGGCCTGGCGGTGGTCGTGGTCCGCACCGACCTGCTGGGGCGGAGCAGCCGTGACCTCGTTTCCTACCTGGACTACCGAACGCATGCCTCCGCAGACTCGATGGCCAACACGCCTCCGATGTTTCCGATCTACGTGATGGGCAAGGTCCTCACCTGGATGAAAGCCTCCGGTGGCCTCGGCGAATTCGAGCGGCGTGCAGCCCGGCGTGCAGACCTCGTCTACGGGGCGATCGACAACAGTGATGGCTGGTACCGGTCGCCGGTTGACGAAGCCAACAGGTCACACATGAACATCGTGTTCCGCCTGCCCGACGATGACCTCGAGAAGCGCTTCGTGGCCGAGGCCGCCACTGCCGGCATGGTGAACCTGAAGGGCCACCGCAGCGTCGGCGGAATCAGGGCCAGCGTCTACAACGCAATGCCCATCGAGAGCGTCGAGACCCTGGTTGGCTTCATGGCCGACTTCAGGTCTGCCAACTCCTGAACCTTCAGGTCGTTTGATTCACCCTGCCATCAGGGTCACTGTTCCTGCAGCACCGTCAACTTCCACAAGGGCACCGTCTGGAATCGATTGGGTCGCCCCGGTTGCACTGACCACACATGGCAGGCCCAGTTCACGCGACACGATCACGGCGTGACTCAGTTGACCTCCTACGTCTACGACCACCGCTTCTACCGGCACGAACAAAGGCGTCCAACTGGGATCGGTCAGCGGCGCAATGAGGATGTCGCCGGGCCCCAGGTCGCCCGGATCTGAAGGGTCGATCACCACGCGAGCGCGACCCTGAGCAACTCCACCACAACCGGGAATGCCGGTAAGCACCGCCCCGACGACGGCTGCTTCGCTTGTGCGCTTGACCCGCCTCTCCCAGCTATCGATGGGTGGCATCTCGTCAGAAAAGCAGAACGGAGGGACCAACTGGGAGAGAGAGTCGCGGGTCGCCCTCCTCGATGCCACTACATCTGCAAAGGAGGCAGGATCCTGCCTGTAGGCATCCAGTTCTGAGTAGGTCACATACCAGAGGTCGTCTGGCCTTCCCTCCGGGGTCCGTTCGGCGATCCTTCTCCCCAGTTCGCGGGTGGCCAAGCGGACCTGGTGGATTACGTCGACCAGCATCGTTTTGCCCTGTTCTCTGGCGCGGCTGTGGAGCACGGTCGAAGCGAGGGACCGATCGAACAACCACCTGGTGACGCCACGCATACGGGACCTGGCTACTGCCACGGCCTCCTCACGTTCCCCTGCACGTGCGGCGGACCTGGTAGCGGGCGCGTGGTCATCGTCCGCATGGCGCATCCGGTCAATGATCACCAGTGGCATTGTTGGGTCGGTTCCCCACACCTCGCATGCCATCTCCCACTCGTTGGGGCCACGGCTGCCGTAGTTGTCAAGGAAGTCTTCGAAATCTGCAAGGAATGCACTGGTGGATAGAGAGTCTTTAGTTGTCAACAGCCTGTCAAATAGGCCGTCGACCCCTTCGTCAAATAGGGACGTCAGGATTACATCGTCGGCGACGGCGCGGCTGATGTCCCAGAGGGCAAAGGATGGCTCGACCGAGGCGACTTCGCCGATTCCTGAGACAAGGGTGAGGAACAGCGAACCGTCCTCGAATCGTCTGGAACAAATGTCACGCAGCAAGCCAAAGCCGATACCGGCGCCACCCGATACAAGGAGGTGTCCGGTGAACAGCCTCGCCAACATCGGTGCCGACCCGGCCATCACGTCGACAAGGTCGTCTTCGGATGCGGAAGCGGAATCGGGAAGTGAGGCCCTCCACTCCGCTGCCTCTGCCATGTCTGTCGACAGGTGCGGGATCTCATCTGCCAACAGCACTCTCAGGCCGTAGAGAACTCCCCGTAGAACTGCCAGCGGGTTGCGGTCACCGCGCTTGGCGACGTGCGGCGGGGCTACGCCTTCTGCTCCTAGGAACGTTGCATCGTTCTGGGCAATGGTGGCACCAGGCGTGCGTAAGGCTATTACGCGCGAGACAGAGAGGTTTAGGTACGAATATCCACCAAAGATTCCCGCATGGACGTCAGCATCCTCACCACACTCGGAACTGGTGATGATTCCGGTTGCGAGCAGGGCATCGCTGAACGGGTCGCCACCAAGGTCCTTGGCCATCGTTGCACTGAGCGGGAAGACCACCTCCGGGTAGACCTCTCCGGTATTGCCACGGGTGTAGACGGGGAACCGCCTGCTGGGGGTTGTCTGGATGTATGGACCGAGCCCGAAGTCGACCAGGCCCGTGACGTTGAGATCGGCTGGTCCGATCGGGTCACCCCCCTCCCCCATGCTTCCACGGTAGCCAACCCCTACCCGGTGGGGACTAATCTCTGTAGCCAATGCCTGACAAGTCGGCTACTCGACCCTTGGATCGCCTGGGCGACCGACTCGGATGGATTACAGGTCCGGCTCTGATCCTTGCGGTCCAAGCAACCTTTTTCTGGTCACCTCTCGGAGTCGTCCTGAACGGCGTGGTGATCGGATTGATCACCGCTCTGATAGCACTGGGAATGCTCCTGATCTACCGGGCAGGACGGGTACTCAACTTCGCCCAGGGGGAACTGGGATTCATCCCAGCGGTCCTGGCAGTGATGCTCATCGTGGAAAGTGAGCTTCCTTGGGCCATCGGCCTGGTTGTCGGCCTGACCGCTTCACTGCTCTTGGGTGGGGCTGCTGAGTTTCTGGTCATCAGGCGCTTCTTTCGAGCACCACGCCTGGTCCTCACCGTCGCCACGCTGGGCCTGGCCCAGGTACTCGGCTTCCTGGCACTGATGATGCCCAGGTGGTGGGATTCCAGGGTTGCATCCCAACGCATTGACGTTCCACTAGATGCCGTCTGGGATGTCGGCCCAATCAGGCTCGGTGCAGACCACCTGTTGGTCCTCATCGCAGCTCCTTTGTTGTTAGCAGGCGTCGGAGCACTTCTGCGCTGGACTGGCCTCGGGGTCGCCATCAGGGCCACAGCCGAGAGGCCGGATAGGGCAGCATCGTTGGGCATTCCTGTGAGGAGCATCCAGACTGTCGTCTGGGCGGTGGCTGGAGCTCTTGCTTTCATGGCACTGTTCCTTCGTGCCGGCGTGTTGGGCCTTCCGGTTGGAGGTCGTCTGGGGTTCGGCTTGCTGTTGCGTGCCCTAGCAGCGCTGATGATCGGCCGCCTCAACCACCTACCAACTGTGTTGGCCTCATCGGTGGCTCTTGGGATACTTCACCAAGGAGTCAACTGGAACCAGGACAGCCCACTGGTGGGTGATGCCGTGATCGCCCTGGTAATCGTGTTGGCGTTATTGGTGCGAAGAAGCCGGTCGGATCGCGGAGAACTTGAACTGGGTGTGTTCCAAGCGGTTGGAGAGATCCGCCGGCTACCAGTGGAGTTGGCGGGCCTGATCCAGTTGCGCCTCCTCAGGTGGGGTGCGGTTGCAGCTATCGGTGCCTTCCTGTTGTGGATGCCTCACTGGCTGGGCACGGAGAACCTGCTGCGCTTTTCGTACTTGCACCTGGTCGTGATGGTCGTGGTGTCCCTTGTTGTGCTTACAGGCTGGGCAGGACAACTATCGCTCGGCCAGTGGGCCTTTGTGGCCATCGGAGCGGTGGTTGGAGCCAAACTGACCCAGGAGCTTGGTGCCGACCTGTTACTAGCCACCTTGGGGGCCGGCATGGCCGGTGCGGTGGCCTCCTTAGCCGTGGGTCTACCGGCGTTGCGGCTGCGGGGCATGTACCTGGCAGTGACTTCGTTGGCGTTCGTGGTTGCTGTCACCACGTACCTGTTGAACCCACGCTTCTTCGACTGGCTTCCTCAGGGCCGAGTCCAGCGCAATCCACTCCTTGGACGAATTGACTGGTCTAGTTCGTTCGCCATGTATCACGTGAGTCTCGTCGCCCTTTTGGTGACTTTCGTAGCTGTCACGGGGATCCGTAACAGTAGGACCGGGAGGGTGTTGATCGCCCTCCGGGAGAACGAGGTGGCGGCTCAAGCTTTCTCTATCAACCCCACGCGGGCAAAGTTGACGGCTTTCGCCATCTCTGGTTTCTTCGCCTCGTGTGCAGGCGCCCTGATAGTCCACCATCAACAAGCCCTCGTCATCGATGACGCCATCCGGACCAGCATCGGCCTGTTCGTCGCCGGGGTGGCTGGGGGCCTGGGCTCACTTCTTGGGGCGGCCCTTGGTGCCCTCTACTTCTGGGGTGGGGAGTGGTGGTTGCCAGGCAACTGGCGCCTCATGGCAACCGGTAGCGGCGTCCTGATCGTACTGCTCATACTCCCTGGTGGGCTTGCCTCAGGGCTCTACCAACTGCGCGACGCTGCTCTGCGCAGGTTTGCTGTGAGCAGAGGCATTGAGGTTCCCGGTATCACTCCCGACTCCAGTGACCTAGCCAGCGACGAGGCTCCGACATGATGTTCCCAAGCCGGCCGAAGCTGGTCGGGGGGATGGCGACCTGCCTCTCGACGGTCCGCCACCCTGTCTTGGCACTGCGCCGAATCGCCGGTGACGGGCCTCTCTACGGCCTGTTGGTGTTGTTTGGGCTAAACGCAGTCGACGAGTTGGACCGTTCGGCATTCGGGATCCTCGCTCCTGAGATCCGTGATGAGTTCTCACTCGGCTTCCAGGGACTGCTGACCCTGATCGCCACGGTGGCAGCAGTGGCTCTGGCCTTGCAGGTCGTCATCGCCGGCATGGCTGACCGCCATTCCCGTGTCCGCATCGCAATTGCTGGCGCCTTGGCATGGTCGATGTTCTCGTTCACGACTGGCCTTGCCACCGGCCTCGTGTTTCTCGGAATCGTCAGGTCGGGTTCTGCTGTGGGAAAGGCCGTCAACGACCCAACTCATAACTCCCTGTTAGCTGACTGGTTCCCGCCTGAAAGCCGAGCTCGAGTGTTCTCATTTCACAGGGCGGCTAACGCTGTGGGGGCGGGCCTCGGGCCACTTTTCGCCGGTATCCTCGCCTTCCGTTTCGGCTGGAGGGCACCCTTCCTGATCTTCGCCTTCCCGACGCTGGTCCTCGTGGTATTGGCACTGCGACTCAAGGAACCGGTCCGGGGAGCTCAGGAGCGGCGAGCAGCGGGTGCCGAGGAGGAGGCGATCTGGACAGAAGAGGCACCACCCTCCTACGCAGAAGCGTGGCGGATGTGTTGGAAAATCGACTCCCTGCGTCGCATATTCGCAGCCCTCCCCTTCCTCGCCGCCTCCCTGGTCGGCTTTACCTCCCTAGCTGCCCTGCTCTACGAGCAGGAGTTTGGCCTAGATGAACGGGCCCGCGGCATTGCCGCGGCAGCTACCGAGCCCATGGCGCTGATTGGGCTCATCATCGGGGCCCGCATCGCGACCCGCCTGTTCGCCAGGGAGCCGGGTCTTGTGCTGCGCTTCTTGGCCGTGACTTCAGTTGTGTCATCAGGGCTAGCCGCCCTGTTCGCCCTGTCACCCAACATCGTCTTCGCTGTAGCCACGGCGGGTTTGATAAATCTCTGCTTGGCGATTGTAGGACCCGGAGTGCTGGCCTCCCTGTCGATGGCGATACCGCCACGGGCTCGATCGATGGGGTTTTCGATTGGCTCACTTTGGGTGCTACCTGGTCTGCTGGTGTTGCCGTTCATCGGCTGGATTGCCGACAACTGGGGAATCCGCCAGGGCATGCTCGTCATGGTCCCAATGTTCGTACTTGGCGGCCTGATCCTCTCATCGGCGGGTTCACTGGTCGGAGGTGACATCGCCCAGGTCTGGCAGACAGCTGCGGCTCGCTCAGAGGTACTCGTGGCCCGGCGTCGAGGTGACAAGAAGTTACTGTTGTGTCGCGGCCTACAGGTCGGTTACGACGATGTGCAGGTGCTGTTCGACGTCGACTTCGATGTCGAACAGGGTTCCATCGTGGCCCTGCTCGGAACCAACGGTGCCGGCAAGTCCACCCTGCTACGTGCGATTTCAGGGTTGGCCGAAGCCACGAGAGGTGCTGTGATCCTGGATGGACGCGACATCACTCACGCTCCACCGAACGAGATTGCCGCTCTAGGGGTCGGCCAACTACCTGGTGGCATCGGGGTGTTTCCATCACTGACGGTCGAAGAGAACCTGCGGGCAGCAGCCTGGTTGGGGCATCGAAGCAACCGGGATGTTGTACGCGGCAGGGTACTGGACCGCTTCGAACCTCTGGTTGAACGTCTGGGAGATAGGGCAGGCGACCTCTCTGGAGGTCAACAGCAGATGCTGGGCCTGGCGATGGCCTTCTTGAATCCACCCAGCCTGCTACTTGTGGACGAACTGACCCTTGGCCTAGCACCGGTAGTGGTTGAACAACTGCTCCCAACCGTCCGTGACCTGAGCGAGAAGGGCACGACAGTAGTGATCGTAGAACAGTCGGTGAACACCGCCCTTTCGCTGGCTGAGACCGCTTACTTCATGGAAAAGGGCCAGATTCGCTTCCACGGCCCAACATCGGAACTGCTCGATCGGCCAGAGATGCTGCGGTCGGTGTTCCTCGAGGGTGTGACGGCCGGTCTTGCTGGCAGTGGAAGGCCACCGGAAAAGGTCAAACCACGTGTGGTGTCCGATGATTCAGAAATAAGTGGTCGGGACCGGGTTCCGGTGCTGACAGCATCGGGAATGAGCCGCACTTTTGGCGGCATCAAAGCTGTTGACAAAGTCAGCCTGAGTATCGACAAGGGCGAGATCCTGGGCCTCATCGGCCCCAACGGAGCTGGGAAGACAACTCTGTTCGACCTGATCTGCGGATTCACCGCGTCCGAATCCGGTTCGGTTGCAATCGAAGGTAGGAGCCTCGACGGCAAGACTCCCGCTGAGCGCTCCCGGATGGGCCTAGGGCGGTCCTTCCAAGATGCCCGACTGTTTCCCTCCCTCACCGTTTTGGAGACACTTGCGGTGGCACTTGACCGCTGGACGCGCTCCCACGATCCGGTATCGGCCGCTCTCAGGCTT
>Ga0066858_10000502_pt1 | contig 13464 bp, 9 predicted proteins | sample ETNtaG_29_FD_65603 | JGI IMG/M metagenome (GOLD analysis project Ga0066858, IMG submission 65603) | Marine microbial and viral communities from oxygen minimum zone, Eastern Pacific Ocean - ETNP201406SV201 | ecosystem: Environmental > Aquatic > Marine > Oceanic | place: Pacific Ocean: Eastern...
GGAGTTTGTGTTGTTGTTACCCGATACCGATCTGGAGGCGGCGCAAGCCATCGGCGAACGGCTACGCCGGGCGATCGATGACGAACAGCTTGAACACGCAGGGACTCCAGATGGTGCGACCCGAGTGACCGTGAGTATCGGCGCCGCGACCGCTGCTGCCACGGCAGAAGCCACACCAGGCGATCTAGTGCGAATGGCAGATGAGTGCCTTTACCGCGCCAAGTCAGCGGGTCGTAATTGCGTTGTGTCTTAAACTGGGCCAGGTCGGTCTGCAACTATTTTTGGCAAGTTTTCAAAGTTGTCACCCCGGTGGCGGCAGATTTGTGGCGAGAACTCCCATACTTTCTATTTTTCTTTCGATAACATAAATAAGATATTGAAATAAAATAAAAAAATAATTTTTGCCTGCAAAATTCCAGTAAGCTGACTTCTGAAAAATTCTCCAAGTTGATCTGGATTACTTGAAAAAGTCACTGAAAGTGACTAATTTGACTTACATTAGTATTTATCGCTATTTTTGTCCTCGCTCACCGCACCCAGACAGTTATGCAGCGAGATGAACACCGGAATATTCAATAACCCCCAGGCTCGGTCGCGCGCCAGGTGGGTATGGCGCTTGCTGAGGAACGTCTAAAGGTGATCCAGAGCGTTAAGAGTGTTGTTGTAGACGGAGTGGTGACTTTTGACTCTGAGCAGATTATCCGGTCGGCAAATCAGGTGGCCGTGTCGATGTTCGGTTATGAAAAAAATGAGTTGATTGGTAAAGCACTAAAAGTGCTGTTTGATCATGAAAGCCCCATTGCTCAGACAGCGGATGAACTTATCGAGATCGATGGCAAGCATAAAGATGGAACTTTAATTCCGATTGGCATCAGTATGTCGGAAACTACCGAAGATGAGCAGCAGGTTATTGTCGCCAGCATCCGAGATTTAAGAGAAATTCGGGAAAAAGAACAGCAGATTTCCCTTCTTGAGAGTTTACTCTCCCTGAAGTCTCTTGATTTTATTAATCAAGGAATCTCAGTTTTTGATCGGGATCTTAAGTTGCTTAGTGCCAACCAGACGTTTCTTGACTTGTTGGAATTCCCGGACTCATTTTCTATTCCAGGTACACCCTTTGATGAGATGCTGCGGTTCAACGCCAGACGCGGAGAATATGGAGACGGGGATATCGAGACTCAGGTGAGCGAGAGGCTGGCATTGGTCAGAAAGTTTGAGCCACACGAGTTTGAGCGAATCCGTAAGGATGGCACTGTCATCCATGTTTTTGGTACACCCATTGACGAAGGTATAGGCGGATTTATCACCGTTTATACGGATGTCACAAAAGAGCGGATGGATGGGGAGCAAAAAGATCAAGAAATAAAGGAGCTAGAGTCTGTTCTGCACCTTGAGGCGATGGACCATATTGGTGTTGGTGTGGCTGTATATGATGATGAACTGAAACTCATCCATGCTAATCGGGTTCATGCAGAATTATATGGTTTTCCAGAAGAGTTGACCCGACAGGGCACTCCTGCGGTGTTGCTAGCCCGCTTCCTCGCAGAGAGTGGTGCCTATGGAGACGGTATTATCGAAGAACAAGTGCAAAAAGTCATAGATGTACTTTCTTTACGAGAAGAAAAAAAACGTGATTTATCATTACGCGATGGCCGAATCATTGAGATACGATCGAATCCCCTGAGACGCGGCGTCGTTTTGGTACACAGCGATGTTACCAAGGAGCGTAAAGCCGTTGAGAAAATAAAAAGTACGGACCCTGTTACCGGACTGCCAACGCTCGAGTCCCTGATGAGAAACGTTGCAAAAGTTTTTCCGGGCATCTCTGAATCAGGCAATCAGGCTATGGGATTGCGAATGCAGGTAGACCGGTTTGGGATGATTAACGAGGTATTCGGTCAGGACATTGGTGACCAGCTTTTAAGGCAGATCGCACAACGTATTCGGGGCATTGTCAGCAATCACGCACTTCTTGGGAGGGCCGGCGGGAACGAGTTTGTACTGGTAGATGAGGGGGATGACGGAGCCTCGATTGCAAATATAGTTGTAAAAGCGTTGAAAGGGGTGATGAAGCCTCCTTTTTACTTTAGGTCAAGTGAAGGCAAGAGGCAGAAGGTAAGTTTTACCTTAAGTGGTGGAATTGTACTTTTTCCGCAAAATGGCACAGACCTTGTAGATCTGACTCACAAGTCACGGCTGGCAATGCAGTATGCGGCCACACAGGGTGGAGATACATTCCGGTTTTTTGATTGGAAGTCGACTAGGCGTCAGTTTTCGAGTGACCGTATCAGCCTGGAAAACGATCTGCGCGTGGCTGTTGAAGAAAAGCAGTTCGTTCTCAATTACCAGCCCCAGATAGAGCTGCACAGAGGCCGCCTGCACGGTTGCGAGGCGCTTATCAGGTGGAATCATCCACAGCAGGGCATTATCTCACCGCTGGATTTTATTCCCGTTGCCGAAGAGACCGGACTGATTGTACCGATTGGTAGTTGGGTGCTGTATGAGGCCTGTGTACGGGCGAAACGATGGCAGGAGATCGGGCATCCACCGATGGTAATGTCAGTCAATGTTTCAGTGGTTCAGTTTCGCCAGGAAGGCTTTGTCGACGAGGTACGATCAGTGCTGGAGGCAACAGGACTGAAGGCGGAATATCTTGAACTTGAGGTCACCGAATCGATCGTTGCCGATGATCTGGACGTGACGCGGAATATTCTTGGACAGCTCAAAGAACTTGGCATCAAGCTCGCGATTGATGATTTCGGTACCGGGTACTCGAGTCTGGCCTACCTGACGAAACTGCCATTTGATACGTTGAAGATCGACCAGGCTTTCGTGCGTGGTACCGAAAAGCACAACTGGGCCATCGTTCGTGCGGTTACCCAACTCGCTCGCTCATTGGGACTGACTATCGTGGCCGAAGGAGTAGAGACATCGGAACAGGCCGACGTACTGAGCGGCATTGGCTGTCAGTTGGCTCAGGGGTATTTCTACAGCAGGCCGTTGCCAGAGGATGAGTTTGGTGTCTACCTGTCCAATCACGATACCCTGGAGAGGGGGCACGACCAGTCCAGCAGGCAAAGGCCTATATTACGCGTTGGCTTACCAACGTTTGCCGCAATTAACCAGTTGCAGCGCGCTGCATTGCAGTTCCAGAAAGAGCACCCGGATATGCAGCTGGAGATTCAGTGCGATGTTAGTGACCGGCTGATAGAGGCTTTGGCGTTGGGTGAACTGGATGTCGTGCTGGCAGTTACTTCCGGTCCGATCGATATCGATCCTGTACAGATCTGGTATGACAGCCCCGTATGGATTGCCGGCTCCGATGTGTCATTGGATAAAGATGGGTCGGTACCCCTGTTGGCTCATCCGGAAGGATCACCGTTTCGCAAGCGGATGATCGATGCACTCAAACTGGTGGACCGTCAATGGCAGATCGTTTATCAGTCTCCGGCGTTGCGGGGAATTATCAATGCCCTGGCGTCAAATATCGGGGTAACGGCTTTACCTTTGGAATCACTTGCTGAAGAAAAGTTATTTCAAGAGGGCCAGATCTGCCTGCTGAACGCGAAGGAGCACGGATTGCCTGCTCTGGATACGGTAGAGTGCGGCATTTACAGCCGCGAGTTGGAAGAAAAGCCAAGGTGTGAATGGCAGGCCTTGTTTGAAGCTCATATGGCCGAAGTGATGGACTCTTTTGGGTATGAAAAGCTGTGACTATAATTGTGCTAGCGGCATCACTTCTTGAACACAAAACGGCCGGTGTTTTCCCGGTACGCTGCATACGCTGACCATAAGGGGACGACTCATGAACCCACAGAGTATTCCGACCAATTCAAATAACGATATCTCAAATCCAAGCACCGTCGATGTGCGTCGCCGCTTGCGTCTTGGCGAGGTGCTGGTCAAAGAGGGCATTATCAGCGAGGCCCAGGTTGAATCAGCCTTGGCGGCGCAGAAGCAAAGCAAGGGTAAGCGCCTTGGCGAAGTGCTGGTAGATATGCGACTGGTAGACGAGGTCACTATTGTCAAGACACTGGCGAAAAGGCTTGACCTTCCTTTCGTAGATCTGAATCAGATCAAGATCTCTGAAACCGCACTCAAAGAGCTGCCAGCACGGCTGATGCGCGAGCAAAACATACTCCCCATTGCTTGTGACACCGAGTCAGTAACGGTGGCCTTCGGTGACCCTCTGGCCATGGAGGCTATCGATAGTGTTCGTTTCTCCTGTCGCAAGCGGTTAGTCGAGGTTGTATCAACTCCAACCCAGATCAAACGTTTTGTTGACCGCTCTGTCTCGGTGGCGGAGAGCAAGGAAGATTTTGAGGACTTTTTGCGCTCCCTGGGCCGGGAGGTCGACCGTGAGGCGGCTGCAGGCGAGGATGCAGCTGCGGTACGCCTTGCCAATAAGATCATTCTCGATGCAATTCGAGATCGTGCCTCCGACATACATATTGAGCCTAACGGGGATCGCCAGGAATTGCTGGTTCGTTTTCGCGTAGACGGTGAATGCCGCGAATATCGACGGGTTCCTGCCGAGTACCGCGAGCAACTGGTGGCGCGACTCAAGATCATGGCGCGAATGAATATTGCGGAACGGCGGATGCCGCAGGATGGCAAAATCCGTTTCAAACTGGGCGAGAGCGAGATCGAGCTGCGGGTTGTGACCCTGCCAACCGCCGGTGAGAACGAAGATGTGGTGCTGCGCATACTGGCCGGCTCAGGAGCGCAGCCGCTTGGAAACATGAATCTCAGCCCCGATTATCTTCGGGCGATCCAGAATCTGGTCGAAAGTCCCTACGGCATGGTGTTAGCAGTTGGGCCAACCGGTTCTGGTAAGACGACCACGTTGCACGCGATGCTCGGAAAGGTAAATGCGCAGGAAAAAAAGGTCTGGACCATTGAGGATCCAGTGGAGATTACTCAGGCGGGTCTCCGCCAGATGCACGTTATTCCGAAGATCGGCCTGACTTTCGCCTCAGCTATGCGCTCCTTTCTGCGGGCCGATCCAGACGTGATCATGGTCGGTGAGATGCGTGACGAGGAAACTGCCCACATGGCGATCGAGGCATCGTTGACTGGTCATCTGGTCTTCTCGACACTGCATACTAATAACGCGCCGGAAACCATTACCCGCCTTGTCGACATGGGTTTGGAGCCGTTTTCGTTTTCTGACGCACTGCTTGCGGTCCTGGCACAGCGCCTTTGCAGGCGACTGTGTGATCAATGTAAAGAAGAGTATGAAGCGAGTGAGATTGAAAAAGAGGAGCTCAGCGGTTACCTGGGCGATGGCGTGTTGTCACGGTTGGGTGGCCCGGGTCCGCTGAAGCTATTCCATGCCGGGGGCTGTGCTGAATGTGATGACACAGGATACCGTGGACGGCTGGCCTTACATGAGTTACTGATCAATAACGATGAGATTCGAGAAGCGATTCAGAAGAAGGCCACCACCGCTGAGTTGCGCTTACTCGCCGAGAAGTCCGGAATGCGCACTTTGCTGCAGGATGGGGCAGCGAAATGCTTACAGGGCCTGACTGACTTGAAGCAGGTGCTGGCGGTTTGCAGTCGCTAGTTCCCGGATTTTCTGGGGCGCCTGATTTTTCCTGGACACATGCAACTGAGGGCAGCCATGCCCCCTTAAATGCCTGGTAACGAAAAAAGTAAAAATAACACGCATTTTATATGGTTGAACGTTGCTGGCGGCATAGGTTATTGTTGCAATCTATCCGTGTCCGTGTGGGGAATTTGTAACGAGGGACGCGATAGATTATGTAGCCCGCTGTTTGTCTAATTAAAAGCATGCCTGATTCTAGGTGGCGTGAGGGCGACGCTGGTTTCGAGATAGCAATTGGTTAGTCCGAATTCCAGCCCGTCGGGAGATTTGAAGAGGTAATCTCCCAAAAAAATCCTCAACTCTACGAAACACCATGAGTCAGTTTAGAGTGCAAAATAAATGGAGAGAGTTATGCATATCTTTTTGGAGATTCGAAGAATTGTTGTTCGTGTTTTTGGGGTGGCAAGTGTTGTAATCGCCCTGATTCTGGTAGTGCCGACAGGAGCACTGGCTGGGAAGGAAGTTTCGGCAGAAATCAAAGCCAAAACCCAGTTGACGCTGGCGAAGTGGATGAAGGAGCGCGCGGACACTTCGGGTAAATTCTATTTTGTTGATCGTCAAGTTAATGAACTGGTTGCAGGGTACAGTGCCAATGTGCATCCGATGATCGTGCCCTACAAGGATGGTTCCATTTTCGTCTGCTCTGAGGTGATAACCGAGAAAGGTGATCGGATTACCGCAGATTTTCTCACCGTGCCAGTAGGCGAAGGTTACAAGATTGTCGAAGTCATCATGAACAACCGTTCGTCTGTGAAAAAAATGATGGGAATGTAGTTCAGGCACGACACCGCCCTTCGCAAAAATTCTTGATCAGTAGTTAGTCCCGTAATGAAGCTTGGGATATTTCTCAAGTTTGTGCTCCTGTTCGCCATTATGGCGGTGATACTGGGAGTCGGGGGCCTGTTAACCTACAAGAACTATCGTCAGGGTTATTACGAGGGGGTAGCGTCGGCACAGTTGGCCACAGCAGTGGTTGGGGCGGCGGGTGCCCTGGATGCGGCCACCGCTGCTGGCGACCAGGAAGTGCAAGACGCCCTGGGGATGTTTGCCATGTTTCCCTTCCTACTGTGTGTCGAGATGACCACTGGAATCGGGACGTCGTACCGCTGGCCGCCGCTGCCATGCAGCGTAATTAAGGAAGAAAAATATTCGCTGGACTACCAGGATGTGCTTGCGGGTGGGGGTGACCTGCGCATTTATGTAAGCCATCAGTGGGTAAATGAAGAGGTTGCACGAGAGGTCCAGGTCGGTGTTCTGGCGATGGCAATATTTCTGCTGATATTTCTAGTTGGCAGCGGCATAGTTTTTCACCGTGTGGTGGGGCACCCAGTAGGGTTTCTGATCAAAAGCCTGCGCGATATCTCCCAGGATCTGAGCAAGCAGGAGTTGATCAAGAGACTGACCCGCGACGAAATCGGTGAATTGACCGATGCTCTCAACGGATTGTTGGGCCGTATCCGGGAGTACCAGTCTGAACTGGTGCGTCTCGCCAATACCGATGGTCTGACAGGCATCCTGAACCGCAGGACGTTTTTTGCCAGGGGAGAAACACTCCTGAATAAATATGACCAAGGACTCTATTTCATACAGATTGATCTGGACCATTTCAAGAAGGTCAATGACGGCTATGGGCATGGCATCGGTGACCAGGTGCTGGAACTTGTCGGCCGGCTCCTGCAAGGGTCGATCCGCACAGTGGGTGAGCGTGAGCCCGATATTGTCGGCAGGCTCGGTGGAGAGGAATTTGGAATCCTGCTCTTAACGAGCAGTCTCGAGGAAACACACAGTGTGGCGGAGCGGTTGCGGTTGACTCTGGAGAAGGCAGAGGTCGATACCGGGGCTAAGCCGTTAAGAGTGACGGCATCGTTTGGCGTTGCAGAAATGGTCGCCGGTGAGAAGCTCGATGATCTTTACCATCGTGCCGATGTTGCCTGCTACGAGGCCAAACATGCAGGGCGAAACCGGGTAGTCGTGGCCGGCTAGCCCGCTGCAAGCTCCTGTTGCTACTCACAAGAAGGGTCAACATCCAAACAATGCACTGTTCTCGTCCCACCCACCGGATTCACACCGGATGATCAATATGAATCAGATTGACATGGTCTGGATCCTGATCTGCTCATGCATGGTGCTATTCATGCAGGCGGGATTCAGTTGCCTGGAGGCGGGCCTGATCCGGGCGAAGAACACCATCAATGTCGTAATCAAAAATACCGTGGACTTCGCTATCAGCGTGGTCGGTTTCGCTCTGGTGGGTTTTAGTATGATGTTTGGACCTTCTCTGGGCGGCTGGATAGGCGAGCCGTTCTCCTTGATAAGTTCGTCAGATCCCTATACCTACCTGGTGTTCATTTTTCAGGCGATGTTCTGTGCGACGGCTACAACGATTCTTTCAGGCGCCGTAGCAGAACGCATGTCATTTTATGGGTACTGTTTTGTCGCTATTTTCATGGTGTTGCTGGTATACCCGGTAGTGGGACATTGGGTTTGGGGAGGGCTCTTTTTTTCAGGGGGCTCCGAGGCCTGGCTTGCCGATATGGGCTTCCATGATTTTGCCGGCTCCACGGTGGTTCATTCTGTCGGGGGATGGGTTGCGCTGGCCGCGATCATTCATATCGGGCCCAGGATTGGCCGATTCGACGATGACAAGGGTATAGAGCCGAACAGCGTTACACTGACTTCGTTAGGAGTATTTCTGCTTTGGTTTGGTTGGCTCGGATTCAATGGCGGTAGTACCTTGGCGGCATCGGATCGGGTGCCGATTATTCTCACCAATACTATCGTCGGTGGGGTCTTCGGGATTGTTTCGACCCTGGTCCTGACTCGGATACGCTACGGTAAGCCACGTGCGTTGGATATTCTCAACGGCAGTCTTGGCGGGCTTGTGGCGGTCACCGCAAATTGTGATGCGGTACTGCCGTGGATGGCTGCGGTTATCGGCTTTGTCGGAGGGATAGTAGTCATCTACACCGGCAATTTGCTTGAGCGATTCAAGTTTGACGATGCGGTGGGGGCGATTCCGGTCCACCTGGGTGCTGGCATATGGGGTACCGTCGCGGTAGCTTTTTTCGTTTCACCACCTGATGGCCTTGATATGTTCTCGTTTTTGGGTGTGCAGCTTCTGGGGGTTGCCGTGGTAGCCCTATATGTTTTTCCACTGGCAATGCTGTTTTTCTATGTCAGCGGGAGATTCGTGGGTTACCGGGTCAGTTCACAGGCCGAGATCGTGGGTCTCAATATTGTTGAACATGATGCGCAGACGTCCACGCTCGACCTCATCCGACAGATGAGTTATCAGGCCAGTACCGGTAATTTTTCAAGACCTGTAACGGTTGATACCCAGACCGAAGCCCACCACATTGCAACTTTTTATAACGCGGTTCTTAACCGGGTAAATACAGAAGAGCAGGAAAAAAATACAGCATTGGAGCGGGCAACCTGGCTTGCAGAGCACGACCCACTGACCGAGTGCCTTAACCGTCGTACCTGGTATGACGCGTTCTGTGATGGGCTGGATTATCTTCAACCAGGCCAGTGCTGCGGAGTTGCAATGCTGGATATCGATTATTTCAAGCAGGTCAATGATAACTATGGCCATGTGGCTGGTGATGCAGGAATATTGCACGTGGTCCGCAAAATTCGCCAGCAACTAACGGCGAATGCTCGATTAGGTCGGTTCGGTGGAGAAGAGTTCGTGGTATTTCTTATCCAGGATAATGTGGGCGACTCTCCCGAAGAGCCCCCGATCCAGCAGTTGGCCGAAACGATTCGCCAGTCGATCACAGAAAAACCGCTTAACTTTAACGGGCAGGAGATTGCTTTAGCCGCAAGTATTGGCGTAACTACTTGCCGGTCAGGAGAACAGCCGGGGGAGGCGCTCAGCCGGGCAGATCAGGCGTTGTATAAAGCAAAGGAAAGCGGTCGTAACCGGGTATGTTTTCAATAAGTCGCCAGACCCTGTGCACAAAGAGTATCGCCAGCATGTTTTTAGGGCTCCGGCTAACGGTTTACAAAGAAGGTTTTGCAACTAACAACCAGGCATAGATAGGAGGAACATTAATGAGACAAAAAGGATTTACGCTTATTGAACTGATGATCGTAGTAGCGATCATTGGTATTCTCGCTGCTATAGCCATTCCCCAATACAACAAATATATCGCACGTACCCAAGTTGCAGAAGCCTTTGCCCTGATTGCGCCGGTAAAAAGTGCACTGGTTTTATATCACCAGGAGGCTGGTGACTGGCCCTCTGGGAGTGTGGCTGCCAAGCATGACCTGCTTGGCATCCCCCGAAGGGATGATTTCGGCGGCGATTATATTACGAGAATTGCCGTAGGAGATAACGGCCGCGTTAATATCACTTTCGATACGGAAGCCAATGGCGTAAGCGCTCTGATTGCTGGAAAACGGTTCCAGTTAAGATCAACCGTAAACTCTTCCGGGGTGATCACGTGGGCATGCCTGCCCACCGGGAACGCTAATAAAATCGGCACGGAATATATCAAGTCCTGTATGTAATGCGTTAAGAGAGGGCTGGAATAGATAGCACCAAAGACTTTCCTGATGTCGCTGGTTTTCCCGCGAAACTAATAAGCTGAGCCACTGTCACTTGTCATATCGTGACGCTCGGTACCCTCGATCGGCGGGCAAAAGACACAAATAAGTCGCAGTGTTGTGAATGCGCGCAAACGATGCAAGTCATGCTTGTCCAGCACGTAAAGTGTACCGGGCACGATTGTGTGACTCTCGTCTTTAACCTGGTCAATGATTTCCCCCTCGCCCTCAATGCAATAAACGGACTCCAAGTGGTTCCGATATTGCAGTAAGACATCGGTATCGGCATTGACAATCGTATCCAAAAAGGCAAATCCCATATTATCCTTTTCGATCAACAGCCGTCGGCTTTGCCCGCTGCCCCAATCAACGTCGCGTTCAGTTCCAATCACCTCGGATAATCTACGAACGAACATCTTTCTCTCCTTTGCTCGCTAAATAAGACTCAACTGCAGCTACCAAGCGCCCGGGAGGCTCAGCGGACCTCCAGCAGACCCCTGTCGTAATGGGTCAATAGTTCGTGACCGTCTGCGGTGACAGCAAGTACATCACAGTGCCTGAAGCCTCCCACCCCAGGAAGGTACACTGCTGGTTCAATAGTCACCACCATGCCTGGTTCAAGCATGTTGTCGTTATAGGGCCTGATTTCGCCTTTCTCCTCTCGACCCCAGAATGCACCCATAATCCCGCATGAATGGCCAGGGCCGTGCAACTGATACTGATCGTACCCGGCCCGTTCAAGAACATCGATACAGACTCGGGCAACATCACCACACTTGACGCCGGGTTTCACCGCCGCTATGCCGCGCGCGTGTGCTTCGATGATAGTCTCGAAGGGTTTCCTGGCGTCTTCACGTAGCGGTCCAATGGACAGGGTACGCTCCTGTGAAATGTAATAGCCATTCACCTGTGACAGTATGTTGAAGTTCACGATCTCCCCACGTTCAAGCCTCTTACCGGTAGATACGGCGTGTGGGATGACACTTCTCGGTCCGGATGCGCAGGTAATGATGGTGCCGAAACTTTCAAGATCCGGAAATCGTTCTGTTAGCGCCCGGTCGGTCGCCAGCAGGGATTGGTTGGAAATCTCCAGCTCCGTTCTTCCCTCTGCCACGGCAGCCATGAGCGCTTCGGTCCCGACATCAGAGATCTGGCCATTGGTGCGCAACAGATCCACTTCCTCTGTTGATTTAACCAGCCGTTGCTCCATCAGGGTTGTCGAAACATCCGTGAAATCAGATCCAGGGAGGCTGGCCTGGAGCGTTTCGAGCACACCAACTGGCATCACATCCTTCTCAACGCCAATCCTGTCGAGTGCAAAGCCGCGTTCCACCAGTAATTTCTTGGTAGTTTGCACCAGCCCTGCCAGCGAAGTGCCTGCGTCACTGTAGAAATGTGCGTCTGTTATCCAACTGTAGGTGGGAACGCGGTCACACTCCATGATGGGCGCAACGATCGCGACCGACCCCTGAGCGGGTACCACAGTGAAGTTGAAACGACCCATAGGCAGCATCCAGAATCCGGCGTAGTAAAGATTGCCGTGATAGGATGAAACGATGACTACGTCGATGTTCTGCGCAGCCATAATCGCCTGTAAGCGCTCAATTCGGCTCTGCATTTCCATGTTACTAAATATCATCGCACTTTCCTCATCAATTAAGTTTGTACCACGCTGCTAGGGTAGGCAGGGTGGGGATACTTTGTGAATGCATTTTAGTTTATGAACAATCAGACGAAAGATTGTTTCTTGTTTCACCGAAGCCTGCGGGTTGGTCGAAATAATATGAGAATCGAGTTATAAGATGCAAGTTACCGCCTTAGCTTTTCCTGTCATGAAGAAGTGTTTACCAATCTCGTTAACCAGGCTGAACTTGAGGGTTTGGATATGGCGGGCAACTGGGAGACGATCATTGACCACGTATTAATTGAGAAGTATGGCATTCGCTTCCTGGATCGCCTAAAGCTATAAAAGCCTGCGGTATAGAGCCAAGCCGAAATGACGACTGAAGCAAGTGCTTTGTTCTCCTTTATCTTTGAACATAAAGGAGGCGGTATGAAGTTTTCTTGTCCTTACCTGTTCTAGCAGAGTTTTAGCATTAGAGCAGGCTCTGCAAAGGCTGAATTAATCAAGCACTGGTGACGATGATCCGGCTTGGGCAGCCATTTTTTGTTGAATGATCTGTATGCCCTTAAGTGGCCGCAGCCATACTTTGAATGACACGATCTGATTGTCGTCATTCCATTGGATGTGATCAATGCCATTGACCTCGATAGCATCAATTACAACCTTAAATTCCAGCATCGCCTCGTTTGTCCCAATGAGTTCTCTAAGGTAATGAAAACTATCATTCAGGAAGACTTGGGCCGCTGCGGTCAGGTAACCGATGACGAGTTTTTTACCAGCCTGAGGGGTATGCATTACCGGGGAATAAAAGACCGCATCCTCAGCAATTAGGTCATTGAGAGCGCTGGCGTCTTTGTTGCGGACGAGGTCGTGCCAGGCTTTGAGGGTGGGTATCACGGGTTCATTTCTCCAGGATGGTGTAAAAAATATTTTGAATAAATTATCTAGTAGGGGGCCCGACAGAATTCTAACCCTCGGGCAATCGATTGCACGCCTTGGGCTTTTTAGGCCAATTCATGTTTAGTTCTCAGCCAATTCGCGAGATTGTGACCTCGGTAGCATGTACCGAGGTACTTTCGCCCATGTCGGTTTTTCTCGGCACATGCAGAACGTTTACGTTTGCCCGATTTTTTTCCGTCTTCAACCAGCGGCTCTTATAGGCGAGCAGGGCACCCGGTGTGATCATATCCGACACATGTGCCGTGAGTTCTAATTCTCCCGATTCGTTAGACAAACGCACCCGCTCACCGTTGCCAATACTCATACTTGACGCGGTCTGTGGATGGATTACAACAGTTGCCGGGCCCATCATGTTGATGACCCCGGGGTCATTGCCAAAGCTTGAGTTCATCAGCCATTTGTCCGCTGGCGAAATCAGGCGCATTTCTCCGGTTGTTGGCGCCGCGTCTATGGCGGCCTGCGGCAGGCGCGGATGGCCGTCAGCTTCGGCACGGCCGCTGACAATCTCGATTTTCCCACTGGGGGTGGGAAACCGCCCTCCAGCCCACAGGTTCAAAGGCTCCTCAGCGACATGTGCCCAGCCCCGCTCGGTCAAGTCTTGCCAGGTACCGCGGATGCCGGTGGCGCGGAGGGTCGTCTCGATAATTGTGCGGTCCTCCTCATAGAGGGCTGGCTCGGCAAAGCCCATGGTCTTGGCCAGCCGCCTGAAAATCTCTTG
>Ga0066858_10000509_pt1 | contig 13360 bp, 9 predicted proteins | sample ETNtaG_29_FD_65603 | JGI IMG/M metagenome (GOLD analysis project Ga0066858, IMG submission 65603) | Marine microbial and viral communities from oxygen minimum zone, Eastern Pacific Ocean - ETNP201406SV201 | ecosystem: Environmental > Aquatic > Marine > Oceanic | place: Pacific Ocean: Eastern...
GAAGTGATTGCTAATAATACACGGAAACCTCTCTGGGGTTATAAATCCTTAGTCTATGCCGCCGTTTTCCTTGGTTTTATGTCCTTTATTGTTTGGGCACATCATATGTTCTTAACAGGAATGGGGCAGGCCATGAGTGCTTTTTTCCAAACCACAACCATGATTATTTCAATTCCATCTGTGGTCATTTTAACGGCTTTTTTCATATCACTTTGGGGTGCATCTATACACTTCACAACACCCATGCTATTTGCTTTGGCTTTTTTGCCTATGTTTGGAATCGGTGGTTTAACCGGTTTACCACTCGGCGTTGGTGCATCGGATATCCATCTCCATGATACCTACTACGTCATCGGTCATTTTCATTATGTTGTAGCACCGGGTACTATCTTTGCCCTCTTTGCTGGAATCTATTATTGGTTCCCTAAGATCACAGGTAAAAAAATGAGCGAAGCCTTGGGGAAACTTCATTTTTGGCCTTCACTCATTTTTATGAATGGTATTTTTATGCCCATGTTTATCCAAGGGCTTGCCGGTGTCTCTCGCCGTTTATATGATGGTGGACAACTTTATGCTCATGCACAGGATGTGCTGCAATGGAATGAGTTTATGTCTATTTCCGCCTTCTGCCTTGCAGCAGCACAGATTCCATTCATTATTAATGTATTTGTTTCCATGTTCAATGGAGAAAAGGTAGATAGGAATCCATGGGGTGCAACGACCGTTGAATGGTCAGCGCCATCGCCTCCCGTTCCCCATGTGAACTTTGAAGGCGATGTTGAAGTGTATCGAGGACCTTATGAGTATAGTGTTCCTGGTGCAGATAAAGATTTCTCACCGCAAACAGAAAAATAAAGGACTCTGACGGTGCAAATTCCATACATAATTGAAGAAAGACCTGATACAGGTTTAAATAATTCTAAACTGGGAATCTGGGTTTTTCTGGCTTCCGAAATCATGCTATTTGGCGGACTATTCTCTGCATATGTTTTTTTGAGAATGGCAGCGCCAGTCGGCGATTTTGCCTACTGGGGTTCAAAATTGAGCATTCCAATGGCGACGGTAAACACTTTGGTATTGATCTCCTCAAGTGTCACGGTGATCATGTCCTGGGCATCCCTGAAAATGAAAGATTTTGAAAAATATAAAATGTACATGGGACTTACTCTCATCTGCGCATTGATATTCCTGGTGATCAAATATTTTGAATATACCGGGAAATTCCATCATGGGATCTATCCATCATCCAGTACCTTCATGGGCATCTATTTTACCTTGACCGGATTGCATGGACTCCATATCATCGGTGGGATGATCGTGATGGGCTATTTCTGGTTACCATTCGGGAATAAGATGTGGCAATCCGATCCTGAGCGATTTACAAATAGAATTGAAGTAGCGGGACTTTACTGGCACTTCGTGGATCTGGTCTGGATATTCCTGTTCCCGATCCTTTACTTACTTTAGGGGATAATTATGAGCGACCATGACAACGGACATATTGAAGAGCACATTAGGGTTTATTTAACCGTATTTGGTGCGCTGGGAGCCTTAACACTCTTAACCGTTGCTGCTTCTTACATGGATGTGTCAACGACCGAGACCATCTTTTTAGCCTTGACCATCGCTACAGTGAAAGCCAGCTTGGTGGCAGGATACTTCATGCACCTTATCACGGAAAAACAAACAATTATTTGGATCTTATGCCTGACATTTGTTTTTTTCCTTTTTTGTATGTTTATTCCAATGATTTCTTCCATTGATCACACAAGCCTTTCATGATTTCACTCAAACAATTTCACTTCTTTTTTATTGGCGTTTCTATCCTAATCACTGGGTACTATGGCATGTTTGAAATCTCGAATCCATCCAATCCCGGAACGGTTTCCAACATGTTAGCTGGAATTTCTTTCATAGTGGCTGCCGGGCTCATCGTCTATGGATTTTCGGTGGTGAAAAAATTCAAACAGATCTGATCCATGACAAAATTCTTTCACATCATTCTCCTTTCATTCATGGTGTTCTTTATCCCGGAAACAGCGCAAGCATGCGCCACTTGTTTTGGCGATCCCAGTGCACCGGCATCCCAAGGAATGAATTGGGCTATTATTACATTGCTAGGTATTACAGGAGGTGTGTTGGGTGGTGTGATTGGTACGATCATTTCGATCGTAAAAAAAGCGAAAAATTTTCAACAATTGAATAAACAGTAGAGGATCTTCTTTTGATCAATATTCTCCATAAACTAGGTTTACCCATCAATATGTCGGTGCAGGGTGCTGCTATTGATGAAGTTAATGCAATTATCCACTGGCTAATGCTGGTTTTGTTCGTAGGCTGGGGTTTATTTTTTATAGTCAGTCTGATCAAATTCCGTGCATCTAAAAATGCGAAAGCAGATTATACAGGCGTCAAGTCTCATTTGTCATCTTTGCTGGAAGCTGTTGTAGCTGTGGTTGAAATTGTGATACTCTTCGGGTTCGCTTTTCCAATCTGGGCGAATCGTGTAATAGATGTTCCTCCATCGGATGAATCGGTTCACCTTCGTGTTGTAGCACAACAATTTGCCTGGAATGTTCATTACCCTGGACCTGATGGTAAATTTGGTAATACACGGGCTGATCTTGTGGATGAACAAGAAAATCCAATCGGTTTAGATCGTTCCAGCGATAACGCATCAGATGATTTTTATACAGTAAACCAATTACACGTACCTGTTGATAAAAAGATTCGAATTGATCTTACATCCTTGGATGTGATTCATAGTTTTACATTAACAGAACTTCGAGTAAAACAAGATGCAATCCCGGGAATGGTTATTCCGTTGCATTTCACATCTACCATGACATCGGATGAATTTCTTAAAACGACTATTGGAACCAAACGGGAAGGGAAATCATTAGAAATCACCTGCGCCCAGCTTTGTGGATTAGGCCACTACCGGATGAGAGGCTTCTTCACCGTTCATGATGATGAAGGCTATCAGGCCTGGCTCGATGAACAAGCAGAATACCTTGAAGAAGAATCTGGCGATGATGACGACTGGTAGAAAGCAGACTTAATAGATATTAATAAAAAGCCCTCCGCCAATTGATGAAGGGCTTTTTTTATTTTCAATATATAATCATCATTATCAACATATTTAATTCCATATAGAAATGTGGAATCCTTATCTGCTTATAAAAACAATTGCAATTATAGTTAAACCTATTAGAAAACCTACTAAAGTTTGCTTTACAAAAGATACATCCTTCGTTGTTTTGTAATGAACAAAAGTACCATAAAAGTAAAGGGGAATACCAACAGAGACGGTGAATAATCGTATTTCCTTCCACTCAATGGACATTACTTCATAGTTCGTCAAAATGTTAATTAATAGAGTAATTACTATAAATAGCATACCCATTTTGTAATATATGTTGCGAATAATCTGAAATTCTAATTTTATTTTCCTGCTCATACTTCAAATTACAATAATAGCATCGCAATATGTGTAGAGTTTCTTCTACCAACCACAACATCCATCATTTCTAGTTGAAATAAGTTAATGGAATTAAGTTAACCTATATTTTCATTTTTTTAGAACTAAAACCGACTGTTTCATTACAACTATACAAAGTAAAAAAAGCCTTATTTCTCATAAGAGGAATAAGGCTTGCATTATAGTACCGCGGAAAGGGCTCGAACCTTCACACCCAAAGGGCACCAGATCCTAAATCTGGCGTGTCTACCAATTCCACCACCGCGGCATAAAATTGGGGTGATAAATTACAAATTTTTCTCAATAAAAAAGCCCTTCACCTACAGGAAAAGGGCTTTTTAAATGACTCTGTCTGAGTCAGATTATTTCATCAAGACCATTTTTCGGGTGAATATCATATTTCCTGCTTGCAGCCTATAGAGATAAACACCGGCACTAACTTGATTACCAAGATAATCATTTGCATTCCAAGTCACAAAATGGCGACCGGCAGATTGGTTTTGATTAACAACCCTATTGATATTTCTTCCCATGAGATCATAAATATCCAACTGTACATCTGATGCATCAGGCAAATCATAAGCGATCATTGTTGTTGGATTAAATGGATTTGGAAAGTTTGGATGTAGGGCAAATTCACCAGGAATGCTTACTTCTTCATCCAAAGCAACAAAATACCCTGCAAACTGGCCAAAACCATGGAAAACGGTTGTCAGTGGGTTTGCACCCGCATCTCCAGTAGCATAACTGGCCATTGTCATAATAATGGATGAATTATCCAAGTTGTCATCAAATTGAACCTCAAATTCAAGAATGGGCCCAGACCCTGCTTCAATCCCTGAAGAAAAATCATAACCAAGGAAATAATAAGAACCATCTTCTTGTTCTTCCGAACTGCCATCGACTGTTCCATCATCAAATCGGCCCACAGGAGTTACATTTGTTATTGTCATACTTTCGGGAATATCAACCAATGTAAATTGCAATGTTCCCACCAATTCAGTATTATCCAAGTGAACATCGAATGTTCCAGTCCCACCTGGAATAAGTGCACCAGACGTGTTTTGGATTGTGTAAGCTGCAGGTGGAATTCCGATATAGACCTCACCCGGAATTGATTCGGCATGCATGGGCAAATCATTATAATCTGTAATCTCAGCATCCTGTAAATCCAAAATAACTATGGATGCATCTGGTGTGCCGGCAGGAATTTCAAATGTAATATCAGCTATATGAGAAATTCCTGGATTGATCGGTGAATTATGAGCATTGTTCACCAAGGTTACTCGATAATAATTCCCAATCATCATTCCTGATACTTCCCAGTCAGAAAAATCATGGGCGTCACTTACGTTCACTTCGGTCCCCATCATAAATGGTGGATCAGGTGCTATATCCAATTGAAGTCCATAAACCGATTGTGTATTCTCTAAAATTAATGAAGATGTAAAATTACCACCACTATCACCATAACCACCGGTTAAAGTGATATATTGCGTTTCAATCCCTACCTCATAGTTTGCACTTTCACTGGTCCAATTCAAACCAACAAAGTTTACGTCCTGAATAGTAGTGCCGTTGGAGTAGGAAAGCGAAACTGTCATTGCCTCATCTGCATCCGGGTAAAGAATAGCACGGCATACAGCTCCATCTCCGGCTGTTAGGGGACCTCCAAGACTTATACCGGTAATAGCAATAGTACCATTCCCCTGATTTGAAATTTCAATGGACCAGTTCGAAGTTCTTTCCGTAGGAATAACATTAATGCTGCTAATTACATCAGGATAATCCACAATTTCAAAGTAAAACAGTCCAAGATCTGTTTCATTATTGATGTAAAAATCTAATGTATCCATTTGCCCTGTGAGCGAAGCACCATCATCCATCCACAATTCAACCCATTCAACCGGCGTGGCAGAAACTGTGTTGGTAGGCTGGGATTCAGTACCATCCGGGTAAATAGCTGTAACATAATAAAAATAAGTAGTACTGTTATCTACACCTTCGTCTAGATAGATCGTCGTATTGCCATCAACTTCCGCAATTTCTTCAAAATTGTTATCTTCATTAAAAGATCGATACACTTTGTAGGCATCAATTTCTACGGGACGAGTCTCAGATGTGACAGGATTATCAATATCCACCCTTACTTCATAAGGAATACCACCGCCAAAACGTTGAATAACATCTTCCTTATCAGCAGTAACAACCCAGGCGCCCGTTTCAGTCAAATTAAAATGAACGGTTTGTTCAACTGCCCTTGCACTAAAATTAATCATGATATCATCCACAGCCCAGCCGGAAGCCCAAACCCCGTTATCATTGGAATGGAATGCAATGTAAAGATTCGGAGCACCACCGTATTCAGATAAATCTATAGATTCCATAACCCATTCTGATGTAGGATTCAATGAAGTAACTTCAGTGAAATTAGATCCATCCGTACTCACTTCAATATGTGCTGTTTGGCTATATGCGCCATCATAATAAGATGCAAAATTCAAAATGATATTTTCTGCGCCGCTAACATTGATGGGTGGTGTAATCAAATAATCGACAGAACCATCATCATCAGCCATATCATCATTGGAACACATATACCAGGTGTGGGAGGGGACGGTCCAGAATGTACTTGAACCATCCTGCGTAATAAACCAACCTTGGGCAGAATTGGTGGTCATCGTCCAATTTTCAGGAATTTCACCTTCTTCAAAATCTTCTTCAAAATCCTCAGGGATTGGCCCATAAGGAGGATCCCATGATAAAAGGACCTGTGCATCCATTCCATCTTGTGCTTCTAAATTGTGTGGCTCTTCAATATAACCTGGGGTAACTGTAACTGTTCCGGAATCTGCACCAGCGACCCAATAGGTTCCGCCAATTTCATCCGTGACAATCGCATTATCAAAATTCACACCAACATTTGAATTATAAGCATTCGCATGAACAGTCATGGTCATATTTAAAATTGCACCTTCACCTGGAGCAATATTCCCATTGTTGCCGTCATACATGATAACACGAGTCATCCCATTATCTAATTGGGTATAATCCACAGAAAATCCGCTTGAACGATCTGTGGTAGTAAAACCAGATACATCAAGATAGTCGGGTGTATCATAAAGATCAAACTGGAGGCCCCCGACAACCCCTGGATTATCTAAATTAATATCGAGAAAAACTTCTTCATTCACATCACCCGTATCAGATGTTGCACTTATTGTAACGACATTTCCAATAGTAATTGATCCGCCCTCTGCACTGCTTTCTAATATGTTTCCATCCTCATCACTTACAGCCAATGAGAATATATCCAAATCCAATGACGCAGATAAGATGGCTGATCCATCAAAATGAAGATTTAAAACGACAGCGTTACCACCTACGCCAATACCCGTGGCATTATTTGAGTAAAAAACAATGCGACCGGACCCGTCTTCAAAAACAGTATAATCTGCACTGAAATTTTCTTCATCAGATAGCGTTACATCTGAAAGTTGAACTAATGCAGGCACAGCAATTACGTCGAATTGGAACCCTCCGACGCCATCGTTGGGATTGCTCAGGTTCACTGGGACGATAATGTCCGCAGTATATCCATCTACCTCTACGTCACTCAGTGATACCGTAACATTTGAAAACGCAAATCCAACCAGTACCATTAAAAGGACTAATGGATTAAAAATTTTTCGCAATAAAATCATATTGTCCTCCGACAATTTTGAAAATTTATAAGGTGAAAATAATTAATTAGACAAATCTCCTTTAATATTCTCGAAGATAGAGCCAAATGTCTTTCATTAAAATAACGATTTTCTACCGATAATTCACTCATAATTTATTTTTTCAATGCTTGGGTAATAACGGCATATAAATCTTCAACATGTTCAATACCAACCGATAAACGAATTAGGCCCTCCGTGAGCCCTATTTCATTTTTGATTTCCACTGGCACGGATCCATGAGTCAAGGTTTGGAATAGAGCTGTTGTGGCGACCATCCCACTGGCAAATGCAATTCCATAATTCCCACTTTCCAACGACGCAATATTTTCTTCATATCGCTGTCGGGTTGGATTGGCTGCACGTGAATAATCAAAACCATGGTTTTTGCCCACACCGCTTTGTTGATACGTTGATGTAAAGTGGATCGGAGGGGACACAGCTCCGGTTTCTTCATCCGGTATATTTCCAACATGAATCGCTTTAGTTTCGAACCGTAATTTTTCAGACATTATGTCACCTGAGTATATCCTCTATTTAAATAATTCTGGAGTTTTTTATATTTAATCTCAATTTGTTTTCCATCAGGACCTTGAACCGTTATTTTTTCATTTCGGCCATGTTTTTCTCCGACTTGGATCGGTGTTCGAACCTGTTGGGGCTTGTTTGCTTTTTGCCCATCTGGCTGCCCCTGAAATCCCATGCCAGTTGTATCTTTATGAGATGTCTGGACGTTTCTGACAGATCGTTCCTGAACACCCTGTGTTTGATCCATCCCTCGAAGTTGTGTTCTGAATAATCGTTGAATCGTAACAGAATTCATGTCTGTCATCATTTCCTGAAACATTTTGAATCCTTCTGATTTGTATTCTAAAAGTGGATTCTTCTGCCCATACGCACGAAGATTGATCCCTTCTCTCAACTGATCCATGGCATAGAGGTGATCTTTCCATTTATCATCGATAGTTCGCAGAATCACAAATCGTTCGAACCCACGCAACGCATCTTCCGGTAGCAAGGATTCCCTTGCTTTATAGATGGATTTTGCATTTTCTGCGACCCAATCTGCAATATCGTTTGCAGTTAAATCTGAATTCCCAGTTGACGTCTGAATCTGCTCTAAGGATACATCTACCAAGATATGAGAAGCAAAAGATTGTTTCAAATGATCCCAATCCCACATGTCCGGTGTTCCCATTACAGATTGGGCTTCAATTTCATCCATGATAAAATCATCCAAGATCTGCTCGGTTGTCCCGTACATATCTTCTCCGGATAACGCCTGGTTACGAATATCATAAACCACTTGCCGTTGTTGATTCATCACATCATCATATTCAAGAAGATGTTTCCGAATACCAAAATTTCGAACCTCCACTTTTTTTTGTGCATTAGAAATGGCTCGTGTGACCATTTTTGCAGAAATGACCTCACCTTCTTCTATTCCCATTTTATCCATAATGCTTGCCACGCGATCTGAACTAAATAGACGCATCAAATCATCTTCAAGTGATAAATAAAAACGGGATGAGCCCGGGTCACCTTGTCGACCGCTTCGTCCCCGTAACTGTAAATCAATTCGACGCGATTCGTGGCGTTCTGTTCCAATAATATGCAGCCCACCTAGTTCCTTAATCCCTTCACCCAGTTTAATATCGGTTCCCCGGCCAGCCATATTGGTTGCAATTGTGACAGCGCCTCGTTGACCGGCACGAGCCACAACTTCAGCCTCACTTTGATGCTGTTTTGCGTTCAAAACATTATGGGGTATATTATTCCGTTTTAGCATACGTGCTAATAATTCAGAAATTTCTACAGAAATTGTTCCAACTAATACAGGTTGACCGCGATGATGGCATTCAGAGATTTCATTAATAGCCGCATTATATTTTTCACGTTTTGTTTTATAAACCAGATCTTCCCGATCATCCCGGATAATATCTCGATGAGTTGGTACCACAGTCACATCTAATCCATAGATGGATCCCAATTCTTCTGCTTCAGTGTCTGCAGTTCCTGTCATGCCTGCTAATTTATCATAGAGCCTGAAATAATTTTGGATGGTGATTGTCGCCAATGTTTGGGTTTCTCTTTCAATTCGGACATTTTCTTTTGCTTCCAGAGCTTGGTGAAGTCCATCGGAATAACGACGACCCGGAAGAACCCTGCCCGTGAATTCATCCACAATCATTACCTTCCCATCCTGTAGAACATATTCCACATCTTTTTCATACATAGTGAAAGCACGAAGCAATTGATTAAAATTATGGATAGTCCCGCTTCGTTGCGCATGGAGCTGGTGGGCTTTCTCTTTCTCCTGTTCCTTTTCAATTGAAGAAAGGTCACCCATCTCGTCAATCTCTAAAAGCATTTCACCCAAGTCCGGAATTACAAATGTCTCAGGATTATCTGGTGCCAGTAAATTTCGACCCATATCAGTCAAATCCATGACATGACTTTTTTCTTCAATAGCAAAATAAAGGTCGTCATCTACCTCATGCATTTTCTTATCACGGATATAAATGGATTCTATATCCTGAGCCAACTTTAACATGCCTGTTTCCTGAAATATCTTCATGACCTGCCGATGTTTTGGCATACCTCGTTGGGCTTGGAGCAGTTTTAATCCGGCAGCATCCTCATCATCATTTTTCAATAATTTTTTGGCTTCCTGAACAAGCTCGGAGACAAGAGCAGTTTGTTTTTTCACCAATCGTTGAACATCAGGTTTTAGAGTGGTAAATGTTTCATCAACCGGCGCATCAATGGTACCGGAAATAATCAAAGGTGTTCTGGCTTCATCAATGAGAACACTATCCACTTCATCAACAACTGCAAAAGCATGACCGCGCTGAACCTTATCTTCTTTTTGAAGTGCCATGTTATCACGGAGATAATCAAAACCAAATTCGTTATTTGTACCATAAGTAATATCCCGATCATACATTTCCCTACGTTGAACATTATCCATTGAATTCAAAATAAATCCGACAGTAAGTCCCAATCGCTTGTACACTTCTCCCATCCATTCTGCATCACGTTGAGCGAGATAATCATTCACAGTTATCACGTGAACACCTCTTCCGGTAAGTGCGTTCAGATAAATGGGCATAGTAGAAACAAGTGTTTTTCCTTCACCGGTTTTCATTTCAGAGACTTTACCGGAATGAAGTGTGATGGCGCCCAATAGCTGAACATCATATGGAACCATTTCCCAAAGTGTTTCTTGACCGGAGACACGCCAAGAAGACCCGCAAATTCTACGGCACGTTTCTTTCACGATGGCAAAAGCTTCTACCATAATAAAATCGAGAGCACCTTGCTCCGCTTTTAAGATCTCCGCTTCTCGCTCCTGTTGATCCATATCTTCATGGAGAGATTGAGCTTTCTCTAAACGCTGATTGATCACAAACTCTTTCAATTCTTGTGTTCGAGTAACCAGATCTTCATCCGTTTTGGAAGAAAGTGTCTTATATAATTGGTTTATCTTGTCCAAGGTAGGATGGAGTTTTTTCATCTCCCGATCAGATTTTGTACCAAAAAATTTTGCTAATATCATTTTAATTAATTTTTATGTTTTTGTTGAAATTCTTTATAAACCGCATCCAGAATCCCATTGATGAATCCTGAACTTTCTTCTGTGCTGTACACTTTGGAGATTTCCACCATTTCGCTAATGGAAACCTTAGGTGGAATATCATCCATGTAAAAGATCTCGCAGATGCCCATTCTTAACAAAACCCTATCTATTTGTGCCACTCTGTTAAATTCCCAATTTTGGAGGTGACTTTTAATCATATCATTTGCCCAGTCCATATGATCTAATACGCACTGAAAAAGAGATGAAATAAATTTGGTATTTTTTTTCTTTTCAGGATATAAAGCCATTATTCTGTTTAAAACAATGGTGGGTTCATCCTCAGAAAACTGTTGGGCATATAATGCTTGCAGTACACCTTCACGTGCGATCCTTCGTGGATGTATTTTTGAATTTATCATTGATTTATTTAGATTACTGGCAGAACCCAACCAAATGGATCTTCAATTTCTTCACGCTGAATTCCCACAAGCATTTCCCTAATTTTCTTTGCTATTGGTCCCATTTGATTTTGATTTATCTCAGTAGTTTTCCCTTGGTAGGTTATTTTCCCAACTGGTGTAACAACCACAGCTGTTCCCGTACAAAAAACTTCTTCTGCGCTTAAAAGATCATCAACTGTGATTTCAGTTTCTTTCACGGTAATTCCTAAAATATCCGATGCAACCTGGCATACTGATTGTCGTGTGATTCCACCTAGGATTGACCCATTCAAAGCAGGTGTTATTAATTCTCCATCCTTATAAATAAACACATTTGCAGACCCTAATTCTTCTACAAACTTTTCATATTTCGCATCTAAATAAATATTTTCATCAAAACCTTCTGCCTTGGTCTCCATAAGAGAGAAAAGAGATGCAGAATAATTTCCAATTGCTTTTGCATTCCCAATCCCTTTGGGTGCTGCACGATGGTAATCAGTATTCACTTTTAAATTAAGCGGTTTAATGCCTCCTTTAAAATAAGGACCCACCGGTGAAACGATAACCATAAAAGTATATTCAGATGTTGGACTCACCCCAAGAATAGGCGCTGTTCCCCAAACAACCGGACGAATATAAAGACTTCCCCGTCCATAGGGCGGAACATAATCTATATTATCTTTAACTGTTTTAATCACAGCGTCCACAAAAAAGTCTGGATCCATTTCTGGCATACAAATTCGGCGGGTTGAAAAAGCCATTCTTTTTCCATTCATATCGGCCCGAAAAAGCACCACATTCCCTTTTGATGAGCGAAATGCTTTAACACCCTCAAAAACACCTTGTCCATAATTCAGGACACCTGCAAAAGGAGACAAAGAAATATCACTGTAAGGAATTAAATCACCGCCAGACCATTTCTCGCCTAAGGCACAAGTGGAGCGAAACATACTTTTTGTTTCCGTAACGTTGAACCCCAAGGAGTCCCAATCAATATTTGGTTTTGTATTTAAACTCATTTTAATAAATCTCTGCCAATAACAAGTTGTTGGATTTCGGATGTGCCCTCATAGATCTGTGTAATCTTCGCATCCCTCATGAGTCGTTCCACACCATATTCTTGCATGTATCCATACCCGCCATGAATTTGCACACATTCTGTTGCTGCTTTCATGGCTGTGGATGATGCATAAAGTTTTGCCATGGAACTTTCTCGATAATAATTTTTACCGTCGTCTTTTAATTTTGCTGCACGCCATACCAGCATTCGTGCAGCATCAATTTCTGTAGCTATATCGGCCAACTTATTTTGGATCGCACCAAATTCGCCAATGGTTTTTCCAAACTGTTTTCGTTCTTTTGCATATGATATACTTGCATCCAATGCAGCACGGGCTAATCCAAGTGCCTGTGCAGCAATTCCGATTCGTCCACCGCCCAATGCTTTCATAGCCACTTTGAATCCCTGACCTTCTTCACCAATCATATTTTCACCAGGAATCCGACAATTCTCAAAATAGAGTTCACACGTGTCCGATGCACGAATTCCCAATTTGTTTTCTTTTTTTCCAGTAGATAATCCAAGTGTCCCTTTCTCAACAACAAATGCAGAAATTCCTTTATAACCAACACTTTTTTCTGTCATACAAAATAGAATGACAATATCCCCGTTAATCCCATTTGTGACCCAATTTTTGGTTCCATTGATCACATAATGATTCCCTTCTTTTTTTGCAAACGTTCTCATGTTGCTGGCATCTGAGCCTGATTCGGGTTCGCTTAAACTGTAGGCACCTAGTTTTTCACCTATTGCCAGTGGTTTTAAATACATTTCTTTTTGATCTTCGGTACCATAATCCACAAAAAGTTGACAAACGAGAGAATTATTCACAGACATGATTGTAGATGTAGCTAACTCTACCGCAGCAATCTCTTCCATCGCAATCACATAAGTCAATGTATCAAACCCTGCGCCACTCCATTCTTCTGGAACCATCATACCCATAAAACCCAATTCACCCATCACTTTAATTTGTTCAGTAGGAAATTCAGCTTTATCGTCCCGTTCAATTACACCGGGTGCTAAATGTTCTTTTGCAAATTCCCGGGCAGTTTTTTGGATGAGTTCCTGTTCAGA
>Ga0066858_10000521_pt1 | contig 13233 bp, 10 predicted proteins | sample ETNtaG_29_FD_65603 | JGI IMG/M metagenome (GOLD analysis project Ga0066858, IMG submission 65603) | Marine microbial and viral communities from oxygen minimum zone, Eastern Pacific Ocean - ETNP201406SV201 | ecosystem: Environmental > Aquatic > Marine > Oceanic | place: Pacific Ocean: Eastern...
TGGTAATACAGTGCACGCCGAGGCCGGAGTCACCTGTGCCCAGGTCGCCCGTTTCAGTGTGACCGAAGGCTTTGCCGGCGCTGAGTTTCTGGCCGGCATACCCGGTACGGTAGGCGGGGCTCTGGCGATGAATGCCGGCGCATTTGGTGGCGAGACCTGGGCCATTACCAGCGCGGTCGAGGTCATCGACCGCCGGGGTCGCATCAGCCGGCAGCCAGCGGACGCCTTCGAGGTGGGTTACCGTTCGGTATCGGCTGCCTCCGAGACCTGGTTCATTAGCGCAGATTTCACCTTGCACCCGGACGGCAAAACGCCTGGCCGCACAAAGATTCACTCGCTACTGGCGGAGCGGGCCGGCAAGCAGCCCGTGCAGAGCGCCAACGCCGGTTCGGTATTTCGCAACCCACCTGGCGACTATGCCGGCCGGCTGATAGAAGCGGCAGGCCTCAAAGGGCTCCGGCACGGCGGTGCGGTGGTCTCGGCTCAGCATGCCAATTTCATCATCAACGAGGGTGGGGCCACAGCCGGCGACATCGAGGCACTGATCAGCGAGGTCCAGTTGCAGGTCGCAGACCAACTTGGCGTGGCCCTGGAACCCGAGGTCAGGATAGCAGGGGTGACATCGTGACGGCCAGGAGTGTGTTCGTGCCAGCGCCTGTTACGGGTCCGGCGCTGAATCCTGTCCGGCGCCGAACCGGGCCACTGATCGCTCTGGTCAGCATGCTGCTGATTATGGCTGTTGCGACTGATCAAGTACTGCGTTCAGGCTACTTCACCATCGATCGGATCACTGTCGATTCCGCATTGCAGCGGGTGGATCGGGGGGTGCTGGAGCGGTCAGCCTGGCGTAGTCTCGGTGGGAATTACCTGACGGTCGACCTGGATAGCATGGAACGGGCGCTTGAGGCTTTACCCCGGGTCTACCGCGCATCCATTCGGCGGATCTGGCCGGATTCTCTGTCGATTGCAATCGTGGAGACCGCAGCACTCGCCCGTTTCATGGCACTCGACCGTATAGGCCCGGAAGTTGACGAGTATGTGAATCTTCCCCCGACACGGCGACTGACGAGTATGCCGGTGCTGAAGGCGGCACTCGCAGATCGCCATACCCTGATTGACGCTTTCCTGGAGATGGCGCCGGTTCTCATCAGCGCAGGCCTCGAGCCGGCCGAGGTGGTATTGACCCGGGCGGGTGATTGGCTGTTGCGGGTTGCGGTGTCGCACGCCGGGGCGGGAAATTCTTTTGAGATCCTCATTGGCCGCGGCGAGCCGCTACTCAAGATTGGCCGTTTCACGGCTGGGTTTGTTCTTGCCCTGCATGAGCATAGCAACGCGATAGGCCGCGTAGATATGCGTTATGCCAACGGCTTTGCCGTGCAGTGGCGCAACGGGGGTGATCAAAACCTGCAGTTGGCCAAAGCCACGGCGCCTGCAGAGTAGAGGTAAACGCATGAGCAAAAAGTCGATGGATGATCTGATCGTTGGGCTGGATATCGGTACCAGCAAGGTGCTAGCAGTGGTCGGCGAAGTAACCGCTAATGGCGAGATCGAGATCATCGGTGTTGGCCAGCACCAGTCACGGGGACTGCGCAAGGGTGTGGTCGCCAATATCGAGTCCACCGTCCAGTCTATCCAGTGTGCGATCGAAGAGGCGGAATTGACTGCCGAGTGCCGGATCGCTTCGGTTTACGCAGGCATTGCCGGTGCCCACATCAACAGCATGAATTCGCACGGCGTGGTCGCGGTTCGTGACCGGGAAGAAGTGAGTCAGGGCGATATCGAGCGCGTTCTTGATGCGGCCCAAGCACAGGCCATCCCCAACGATCAGCGCGTGCTGCACATCCTGCCACAGGACTTCATCATCGACGGACAGGAGGGTGTTCGTGAGCCGATCGGGATGAGCGGCGTGCGGCTGGAAACCAAGGTGCACATCATCACCGGTGCAGTCAGCGCCGTGCAGAACATCGCCAAGTGCATCCTGCGTTGCGGCCTGCAGGTTGACGATATCGTGCTCGAGCAGGTTGCTTCCAGTTACGCGGTACTCGACGACGATGAGAAAGAGTTGGGCGTTTGCCTAGTAGATATCGGTGGCGGTACCACCGATATCGCCGTGTTCACTGAAGGCGCGATACGCCACACTGCGGTGCTGCCTATAGCCGGTGACCAGGTCACCAACGATATTGCGGTCGCTCTGCGCACACCTACCCAGGCGGCAGAGGAGTTGAAGAAGAAGTTTGGCAGTGCGCTGGCCCAATTGGCGCCGGAAGGGGAAATGATAGACACCCCCAGCGTGGGCGATCGGGCGCCGCGAAAGTTGGCCCGCGCCACACTTGCCGAGGTAATTGAGCCGCGGGTCGAAGAATTGTTCCTGTTGGTTCAGGCAGAACTACGCCGCAGCGGTTTCGAGGAACTGCTTGGTACCGGTGTGGTCCTGACTGGGGGCAGTTCCCGACTGACTGGCATAGTCGAGCTCGCCGAGGAGATTTTTCACATGCCCGTACGGCTGGGGGTGCCGCAATACGCAGGCAGCCTTGCCGATGTGGTACGTAACCCGATCTATTCAACGGGCGTGGGACTGGTGTTGTTCGGGCGTCGGCACCACGACCAGCGCGGTATTGGGGCAGCGGATTATTCCAAGCCGACGGACTTGATCCGGCGGATGAAGAGCTGGTTTTCGGGGCAGTTCAGACAGGACTGACCCTGTGGTCAGCGTAGCAATAAGCATGGGCAATGGAACAGAGACGGTGGAAGATGGTGTTTTAGAGAGGCTCTTTTGAATAACCACATTAACAGGAGAACGATATGTTCGAGCTGATGGAAACCTCAGGACAACAGGCGGTCATCAAGGTGTTGGGTATAGGCGGCGGTGGCGGTAACGCTGTCGATCACATGTTGTCGGCCAGTCTCGAAGGGGTCGATTTCCTCAATGCCAATACCGATGCACAAGCACTGCACCGGTCGAGTGTGTCCAAGGTGCTGCAACTTGGTGAGAGCCTGACCAAAGGCCTTGGCGCCGGTGCTAACCCTGACGTCGGCAGGCAGGCAGCTACAGAGGACCGTGACAAGATCGCGGCGGTACTGGAGAACACCGACATGGTCTTTATCACTGCAGGCATGGGTGGCGGCACTGGCACCGGGGCGGCTCCGGTGGTGGCCCAGTTGGCCCAGGAGAAAGGCATCCTGACGGTCGCAGTGGTAACTCGTCCGTTCAGTTTCGAGGGTAACAAGCGGATCGAGGCGGCTGACCAGGGGATCAAAGAACTCGGTGAGTTGGTCGACTCCTTGATTGTCATTCCCAACGAACGCATCCTTGAGGTGATGGGCGGCAAGGTCACATTGCTCGATGCTTTTGCCCGTGCCAATGAGGTGCTCCTCAACGCCGTCCAGGGCATATCGGAACTGATCACCCGGCCTGGACTCATCAATGTGGATTTCGCCGACGTGCGCACGGTTATGTCCGAGATGGGCATGGCGATGATGGGATCGGCTACGGCCACCGGTGATGAGCGCGCTATCACTGCGGCCCGGAGCGCGCTGTCCAGCCCATTGCTGGAGGAAGTTGACATCCATGGCGCCAAGGGTCTGCTAGTCAACGTATCGGCTGGCCCGGACATGGAATTGGATGAGTTCGCCCAGGTTGGCGAGATCGTGAACGAGTATGCGTCCGAAGACGGCACCGTGGTAATCGGCACCGTACTCGACCCGGCTATGGAAGGCGAGTTGCGTGTCACCATGGTAGCCACGGGTATCCGCAACCGTGCCAGCATGCCCGATATGCACCTGGTCAAGAATAGTGAGATCGAAGCTGACCCACAGGAGGCGGTTAACTACGACCAGCCAACGGTCATTCGGCGCCGACCACGCACGGCCGTGGATCTGGATAGTCGCGGCAACGCAGCAGTTGACATGGACTATCTCGATGTGCCGGCTTTTTTACGACGCCAAGCCGACTAAACCTTTTAAAAACAGATAGTTAGGATAAATCTGTGAACTAATTGACCAATTATGCAACAAAAGGGGTAAAAACCTTTCAATAAGGGGTACACAATAATGGTCTTCTAATGTAGACTTTCGTCGGGTTGCCGGTGGCTCGAGTGCACCGGGCGCCGGAAAAGTTTGAGAAAATAATGGTTGAAGCGCATCCGATGATTCGGCAAAGAACCCTGAAAAACGTGATTCGGGCCACTGGCGTGGGCCTGCACACGGGCGAAAAAGTCTACCTGACCCTGCGGCCAGCACCTGCCGGCAGCGGCATCGTTTTTCGCCGGATCGATCTCGATCCGGTCGTCGAAATCCAAGCCTCGCCCGATCACGTTGGCGATACCCGATTGTGTACCACGTTGGAAAGCGGTGGCACACGGGTCGCCACAGTCGAACACTTGATGTCAGCCTTTGCGGGTCTCAACATCGATAACGCCTTGGTTGAACTCACCGCAACCGAAGTGCCGATCATGGATGGCAGTGCAGCACCGTTTGTTTTTTTGATCCAGTCGGCTGGTATCGAAGCGCAGAACGCACCTAAGCAATTCATCCGGATTACCCGGCCCATTGAAGTACGCGATGGTGACAAGTGGGCACGGTTTGAGCCATTTGATGGGTTCAAAGTGACGTTCAGTATCGATTTCGACCATCCTACGCTGCAATCTTCCTGCCAGAGCGCTAGCGTGGATCTCTCCACGACGTCATTCATCAAGGAGATCAGTCGTGCCCGTACTTTTGGTTTCCTGCAGGACGTCGAGGAACTCCAGGAAGCGGGACTGGCCCGCGGTGGCAGTTATGACAACGCGATCGTCATGGACGAGTATCGGGTGCTGAACGACGAAGGGCTCCGTTACGGTGACGAGTTCGTAAAACATAAGGTCTTGGACGCGATTGGCGATCTCTATTTGTTAGGACGCCCTCTGATCGGTGCGTTCAGCGCCCACAAGTCCGGGCATGGATTGAACAATCGCCTCCTACGAGTGATGGAACAGCAGCAAGGGGCGTGGGAACTGGTCTCGTTCGAGGACCCTCGCGCAACCACTGCGACATTCTTCCACCCCGCTTTCGCCCACTAGTTCCCCGGGTTCCGCGACCCTAGCGCGACCCACCAAGGGGCATGTCGATCCGGCACGGTTGCCGGGTTTTCCGATAGTTTCGCTCCGTAGCGGCACCAGCGTGTCGTCGCGGCGATAGTCGCGCACGCCTACTACTGTGCCACAATGCTGAGCCGGAAAAGGGAAAGCTCGTGAGTGAGATTAACGTTCTGGGTGTGCTGGGCACTGGGGTAATCGGTGCGGGTTGGGTTGCCCGCGCGCTTGCCCGAGGGCTCGACGTGGCGGCATGGGATCCTGCCGAGGGTGCTGAAAAACGACTGCGCGAGGCCCTCGACAACGCTTGGCCCGCACTGGAGCGTGTCGGACTTTTCCCCGGCGCCTCGATAGATCGAGTACGGTTCATGGCGGGTCCCGAGGATGTGGCACAGGCAGCCGACTTCATTCAGGAAAGCGCGCCCGAACGGATCGATCTTAAGACAGAACTGCATGCGCGGGCAGACTCGGTGGCCGATGCCAGCGTCATCATCGCTTCCAGCACTTCGGGGCTGTTGCCCAGCGAGTTCCAATCCGCTTGCCGCTACCCGCAGCGGGTGATCGTGGGCCACCCTTTTAACCCGGTTTATCTATTGCCATTGGTAGAGGTATTGGGCGGGAAGCAGACTGCGACCGCAGTGATCGACACGGCGATATCCATCTATTCCGACCTTGGCATGTATCCGCTTAAGGTCCGCACCGAAGTTCCCGGGTTTCTCTCGGACCGGCTGCAGGAAGCGTTGTGGCGCGAGTTGCTGCACCTAGTTAACGACGATGTGGCCACCCCCGAGGAACTTGATGCAGCGATCTCCTACGGCCCCGGCTTGCGCTGGGCCATCTGGGGGACTTGTCTTATTTTTCATCTGGCCGGGGGGCCGGGTGGTATGCGGCAAATGCTCAAGCACTTCGACCCCGCGTTATTCCCATGGACGCGCCTGGAGCCGCCGGTAGTCACGGACGAGTTAGTCGAGAAAATGGCGACAGGCTGCGAGCGTCAGGCCGGGGTGCATAGCATCGCCGAGCTCGAGCAAGTGCGGGATCAGGCGCTGATCGGCGTCATGCAGGCTCTGCAAAGCGTCGATCTGGGGGCCGGACGGGTGCTCAACGAGCGCCGCCAGCATATCCGGCAGGCGTACGAGGACGCCGGCACTTAATCGGGCGCCATCCTGATTAGAATTAACTACGGGGGCAGGGATGGAATTCACCTTGAGCGAAGAACAACGGATGCTGGTCGACAGTGCTCGAGCATTCGCTGAGCAGGAACTTTATCCTTATGAAGTTGAGGTCGAGCAAAGCGACCAGGTACCACCGGCACTTGCCCAGCAGATACGCGAGCGTGCAATATCCCAGGGTTTCTTTGCCGCCAACATGCCCGAGTCACTTGGTGGTGGTGGCCTCGACGCGGTTTCATTGTCACTGGTCGAACGGGAACTTGGCCGTGCCAGTTTCGCTTTACAGTATCTGGTTGCTCGGCCCAGCAATATTCTGCAGGCCTGCGTCGGCGCGCAGCGCGAGCGCTACCTGCTGCCGTGTATACGCGGCGAGAAGACCGATTGTCTGGCTATGACCGAGCCTGAGGCTGGCTCTGACCTGCGTTCGATGCAGTGTCGGGCCGACCGCGATGGTGGCGAATACGTCATCAACGGCAGCAAGCATTTCATCAGTCATGCTGACCTCGCTGATTTCGTGATCCTGTTCGCCGCGACCGGAGAGGAGGACTCCAGCCGTGGCCCGCGCAAACTGATCAGCGCTTTTCTGGTGGACATGGGTACGCCTGGGTTCAGCGTGCGGACCGGATACCACAGCGTATCCCACCGCGGATACCATAACTGTATTCTTGAATTCGACAATTGCCGAGTCCCTGCTGGGCAAGTATTAGGTGAAGAGCATAACGGATTCGCGGTGGCGAATGACTGGCTAGGGGCGACACGGTTGCAGGTTGCCGCCATGTGCCTGGGCCGCGCGTACAGGGCGTTGGAAAATGCAACAGACTGGGCAGCTCAGCGCAAGCAGTTCGGCCAGTTCATCGGGCGCTTTCAAGGCGTGGGCTTCAAACTCGCGGAGATGAAGATGCGCCTGGAGGCGGCAGAACTTCTGACTCTGAAAGCAGCTTGGAAAACTGATCAGGGTACCGTCACCGACAGCGACTACGCGATGGCTAAGCTCTTCACTACCGAAATGCTGGCCTTTGTGGCAGATGAGGCCATCCAGATACACGGTGGGATGGGTTTGATGTCGGACCTGCCACTGGAGCGCATCTGGCGTGATGCCCGAGTTGAGCGCATCTGGGAAGGTACCAGCGAGATCCAGCGGCATATCATCTCGCGCGACATGCTGCGCCCCTACTGGTCCTGACCCACTTTGCGGGTACCGTGAGCCTGGAACGACTGTTCCGCCCGTCCAGCGTGGCTGTATTCGGTGGCCGCGAAGCGACCGAGGTAATCCGGCAGTGCCAACAGATGGGTTTTGCTGGCGATATTTGGCCGGTACACCCGCAAAAAGACCACCTGGCCGGCTATCCGTGCTATCGAAACGTTGCCTCGTTGCCTGGGGTGCCTGATGCCAGTTTCATTGGTGTTAACCGCCACCTGACGGTCGAAATCGTTGCGGCACTGAAACGGGTAGGCGCCGGCGGCGCCGTTTGTTATGCCTCTGGCTTCAGCGAAGTTAAAGACGGCGCGGCGCTGACCGAGGCACTGTTGGAGGCCGCTGGTGACATGCCAGTGTTGGGGCCCAACTGCTACGGGCTTATCAACTACCTGGATGGTGCTCTACTATGGCCTGACCAGCAAGGTGGTGAGCGGGTAGAGCAAGGTGTTGCACTGTTTACCCAGAGCAGCAACATCGGACTGAACCTGACTATGCAGGCCCGCGGTTTGCCGCTGGCCTACCTGGTGGCCCTAGGCAACCAGGCGCAGATTAATCTTGCTCATGCGCTAGAGGTGGTCCTACTGGATCAGCGAGTGACAGCGGTTGGTTTGTATATTGAAGGCTTTGTAGACGTTTGTGCGCTTCAGCAAGTGATGTCTCGTGCCCGCGAGCGCGAACTTCCAGTTGTTGCTCTTAAGGCCGGGCGCACTGAACATGGCGCGCGTCTCGCAATGACGCACACGGCATCGATGATCGGAGTGGACGAGGTGGCCGGTGCCTTACTGAAGCGGCTGGGTATCGCCCGCGTAAACGACCTAAATACTCTCATCGAAGCCCTGAAACTGTTGCATGTACATGGCCCACTGGGCGGTAACCGCCTGTGTTCCATGAGTTGTTCGGGCGGTGAGGCATCTCTGATGGCCGATGCAGCGGCCACCCGCGATTTGGTGTTTCCGGAACTCAATGCCGCGCAGCATGATGCCGTGGCCGAAACATTAAATGATCTGGTGGTGGTATCCAATCCCCTGGACTACCACACCTTCAACTGGAATTGTGAGGAACTCTTATACACGAGTTTCCGCGCCATGCTGGGTTGTGGTTTTGATCTATCGATGCTGGTGCTGGATCTTCCCCGCGCCGACCGCTGCACATTGGAGACTTGGCAGCCAGCAATCAATGCCATTTGCCGGGCGGCCCGTGACACCGGTGCGGCGACGGCAGTGGTGGCCACTCTGCCAGAGAACCTACCGGAGGTGACAGCGCGGTCATTCATGGCGAAGAGGATCGCACCGCTGTGCGGGGTTGAGCAGGCACTGGATGCGGTGGCCGCCGCAGCAACTATCGGCCGCGCATGGCAGTACCCATTGTTACCCCTACTGCCAGGTCCGACACCCTTCCAGGAGTTCGGCTTGGTACTGAACGAGTGGGCGTCCAAGCAGTACCTCGTTGCGGCGGGTGTCGCTATCCCCCGGGGTACGGTGGTAAATGATCTTAGGCAATTGCGAGGCGTGGCGCAGGCGCTCAGCTTTCCGCTCGTCCTTAAGGTTTGTGATTCGAACATGACACACAAGAGTGAGCACAGTGCAGTGGTGCTAAACATACGCAGTGAGGAGGAACTCCTCGATCACGCCACAACACTAATTCACCATAACCCTCAGTTACTGGTCGAGGAGATGGTGGCTGATGCTGTGTGCGAGTTGATCGTCGGTGTAGCGCATGACCCGTGCATCGGGCCGTGGATGATGATCGGCAGTGGCGGTGTGTTGGCCGAGCTGGTTGGCGACAGCACGGTAGTACTGGTACCGACGAATCGAGCAGAACTGGAGGCGGCGCTACGCTCCCTTAAGGTATATCCGTCACTGACGGGCTTTCGAGGCGGCCCCATGGGTGACAGCGAGGCGCTACTACAGGTACTGCTCGCGGTCTCAGACCTGGCGCTGGCCCAGCGCCAGGTGCTGGCCGAGCTCGATATCAACCCGCTGATTGTGCGTCCGCGGGGGCGTGGCGTGGTGGCGGTCGATGCCTTGTTGCGGCGGGTGCCCGGATAGCCAGGGGTATGAAAAGCGTAACCACAGATCCGGCGCAGGCGGTTGTCGCCCGACCTTTCGATGCGCTGCTTGAGTTTCTCGGCGCTGGGCTAAATACCTTACTGGATATCGGTTGTGGCACCGGTGCGCTAAGTGATGAACTGGCCCAGCAGGGTTATTGCGTCACCGCCCTTGACCCACAAATCGGCGAGGGCGTTCTTGCGTCACGAGTTCGTGGTAGTGCCCACGCGCTGCCACTCGCCGATGACACATTTGACTGTACGCTGCTGCACTGGTCATTACATCATGTGCCGCAAGACTCAATGGGCCAGGCACTCGACGAAGCCTGCCGGGTGCTGCGTAATGGTGGCACACTATGTGTGGTAGAACCCGAGCCGGTGGGCAGTTGGCAGGTGGTAACACAAGACTTCCACGACGAGACTGAAGTTCAGGCGCTTGCGATACAGGCGCTGGAGAGAACACTGCTGCGTCAACCTCATACCCGCCGAAGGGGTTATTACCTGAGTGAGGATCGTTATCCTGACTTCAATGCCTTCGTTACAGATATGATGTCCCTTGCATACAACCGTTACAGCCGCGACGATATTTGTCATCCCCGTGTAGTCCGGGCCTTTGAAAGTTGTGCTGCAAGGGGAGAGTATGTGCTGCACCAGAGAATCCGGATGGAGAGTTTTTCCATGATTCCTAAAGCCGTGGGAGTAAGCAACGATGACCGATGATTGCGTTCGTACAGAAAAAAGGGGTGCCGTGCTGCAGGTAACGCTGGACCGGCCCAAAGCCAACGCCATTGATGTAGCAACCAGCCGCTTGCTGGGTGAGATTTTCGCCTCATTTCGAGATGATCCCGACCTACGGGCAGTCATCATCACTGGCGCTGGTGAGAAGTTCTTCTGCCCGGGGTGGGATCTCAAGGCAGCGGCTGCCGGTGAGGCGGTGGACAGTGATTACGGCGTGGGTGGCTTTGGTGGCTTGCAGGAGTTACCCGAGCTAAATAAACCCGTTATTGCCGCAGTCAACGGCATCTGCTGTGGCGGCGGCCTGGAGTGGGCGTTGTCGGCCGACCTGATTCTGGCGGCTGAGCATGCCACCTTCGCCCTTCCCGAGATCAATTCCGGCACTATTGCCGACGCCGCTACGCTGAAATTACCCAAGCGCATTCCCTACCACATCGCCATGGAACTACTCTTTACTGGGCGCTGGATGGATGCGGCGGAGGCCCATCACTGGGGCTTGGTGAACGAAGTGCTTCCGGCCGACGGCCTGCTGGAGCGGGCGCGGGCGCTTGCCACAACGTTGACCGATGGCCCCCCGCTGGTGTTTGCCGCCATCAAGGAGGTTGCCCGCGCCGCTGAGAGTATGTGTTTCCAGGATGCGCTTAACGGTATTACCAGCCGCCGATTCGCGACCGTGGACCGACTCTATGCCAGTGAAGATCAACTGGAGGGGGCCCGGGCGTTCGCCGAGAAGCGCAAACCCATTTGGCAGGGCAGCTAACTACCGGCGCAACCGGGCTCAGGACGAGCGGTTCTTGCTGGTGTGACGACTGAGTCGATTAAGTGACTCGGCGAGATCCCGAGACTTGAGCCCGTGGGCTGTTTGTCGAAGCAGCTCGGCTGAATCCGGGTCCAGGGGATTTTGCTGCCGGACTGGTGCTGGTGTCGACACTGGTGTGCGGGGTGGGCGCACCTCGACCATGAGGTCTACTGGCTGCAACCCTGCTTGGGTTAGCCCCTCGAGTAGCGCCTGCCGCCGTTGGCTGACGGCATGGCCCCACACCGGTGCATCGGCAACGATCCGCCAGTTCCTGTTCTCGACTTGTACCTCGGTATGGGCGGCGATTTCATCGCCGGCCACCTTCCGCCATGCCTGCTGTTGGGTCACCGCTTTGGCCCGATCTGACTCGGCCGGCAAACCTGGCAGATTACCGATCAATTGGCCGAGGTGCGTGAAAGAAGAATCGCCCATGATAAAATCCACTGTCGGCGTCACCTGCTGACACCGATCCTGTTCAGGTTGTCATAGTAGCCTCCTGCAGCCCGCGGTGACAGGGCCAGGCGTAGACCTGAAGCACGATTCTCCGATAGGGGGCCCAGGCCCGGTATACCCACAGCTAATGTTCAGCAAGGCAGCTACCAAAGTATTCGGCAGTCGTAACCAGCGCCTATTGCGCAAGATGCGCAAGACGGTTCGGGAGATCAATGCCCTGGAAACGGGTATCGAAAGCCTCTCCGACGAGCTGCTCGTCGCCAAGACTCGCGAATTTCGTGAGCGCGCGAGCGGCGGGGAAAGCGCCGACTCCCTGTTGCCCGAGACCTTCGCCGTGGTGCGCGAGGCCTCGAAGCGCACCTTGAAGGAGCGCCATTTCGATGTCCAGTTGATCGGCGGCATGGTCTTAAACGAGGGCAAGATTGCGGAGATGCGCACTGGCGAGGGCAAGACTCTGGTCGCGACGCTGCCCGCCTATCTCAATACTGTTTGTGGCAACACGGTGCATGTGGTTACCGTGAACGACTACCTGGCTCAGCGTGACTCCGAGTGGATGGGCAAGATCTACCGTTTCCTCGGGCTCACGGTCGGGGTGGTGGTGTCGGGGCAGGAGCCGCAGGTCAAGCGCGAGGCCTATGCCTGCGACATCGTCTACGGCACCAACAACGAGTTCGGCTTTGATTACCTGCGCGACAACATGGCATTTAGCGTTGAAGAAAAAGTGCAACGTTCGTTGGATTTCGCGGTAGTCGACGAGGTCGACTCTATCCTCATAGACGAAGCGCGAACACCGCTCATCATTTCTGGGCCCACGGATGACAGCAGTGAACTGTATACGCAGATCGACCGCATCATTCCCTCGCTCACGCGCCAAGCCGAGGAGGAAGGACCTGGGGATTTCTCAGTGGATGAGAAAGCACGGCAAGTTTTCTTGACCGAGCAGGGTCACGAGAACGCTGAAAACCTGTTGGCAGAGGCGGGTTTGTTGGACCAAGATTCCAGTCTCTACGACGTTGCCAACATAAGCCTAATGCATCATTTGTACGCCGCGTTGCGAGCCCACACGCTGTTCCAGCGCGACGTCGACTATATCGTGCGTGACAATCAGATCGTTATTATTGACGAGTTTACTGGCCGCATGATGGCAGGTCGGCGTTGGTCCGAGGGGCTGCATCAGGCGGTCGAGGCAAAAGAAAAGGTGGCTATCCAGCAGGAAAACCAGACGCTGGCATCGATCACTTTCCAAAACCTGTTCCGCCTGTACGACAAACTTGCGGGCATGACCGGTACGGCAGATACCGAGGCGGTCGAGTTTCAGCAGATCTACGGACTCGAGGTGGTGGTGATCCCCACCAACCAGCCGATGATCCGTAATGACCTTGCGGACCTGGTATATCGCACCCAGGAAGAGAAGTTCGGGGCGATCATCGACGATATCAAAGCATGCCAGTTACGCCAGCAGCCGGTCCTGGTGGGTACCGCCTCTATCGAAACCTCGGAATACCTCGCTGACCTGCTGCGTAAGGAAAACATCGACCACGAGGTACTGAACGCCAAACACCATGAGCGCGAGGCCCACATCATTGCCCAGGCCGGGCAGCCGGGTGCCGTGACCATTGCCACCAACATGGCAGGCCGCGGTACCGATATCGTACTTGGCGGTAACCTCGAGATGGAACTCGCCGACCTTGATGAGGTGGATGACGCACAGCGCCAGCAAGTCGAAAGCGATTGGCAGCGCCGCCATGAACAGGTGATTG
>Ga0066858_10000548_pt1 | contig 12960 bp, 13 predicted proteins | sample ETNtaG_29_FD_65603 | JGI IMG/M metagenome (GOLD analysis project Ga0066858, IMG submission 65603) | Marine microbial and viral communities from oxygen minimum zone, Eastern Pacific Ocean - ETNP201406SV201 | ecosystem: Environmental > Aquatic > Marine > Oceanic | place: Pacific Ocean: Eastern...
GGTCGCGTGGAATATGGCAAGTCATCATCCCGAGAGATGTTATGGTGTCGCCAGCCTGTGCATACCATATTCGACGATAGAACTCGGCCTGGAATCATTGATTAACATGGTCGACCGTTCAGTTTACCCGGAGGATAAATATCCTGCAGGTCAGTGGGACTACATGCGTTTCTATGAAGAGAATTTCCAGAAAGCCACAGAGCAAATGGACGCCAATCCTTTCAACATGGTTCAATTGTTGTTCCGCAAAGGAAGTCCCGAAGGTATGGGACTCCCAGCTGCAACCGCTTCGATAAGGCAAGCGGGTGGGTGGTTTGGGGGGTTGCCAGAAGCCCCGGATTTCCCCCGGGATGAGGATGTTGTTACCGAAGCAGATTTGAATTTCTATGCTGATGAGCTGAAGAGAAATGGCTTTTTTGGACCCAATTCGTGGTATATGAATCACGAAGCGAATGCGGTGTTCAATCATGAGGTCGTCAATCATGGCGTTATTGAAATACCTGCTCTTTTTCTTGCGGCGAGATTTGATTACACCTGCGAGTCAGTGGCCTCGGGACTGGCTGAGCCCATGCGGGATAAATGTGTAAGATTATCTGAAAAGATTATTGAGTCGGGTCATTGGATGGCTCAGGAGAAACCAAGAGAGGTCAATCGTGAGCTGGTGAAATGGCTTGTACGAGAGCTCCCTGAACTGTTGGCCTGAGTTATGTCTGATCAAAATGAAAAAGAGATGCAGGAGATAATTTTAAGTATCCCGGGTATGTTTCTCATCAGCTGCAAGACTGTCTGGAGGATGAAAACAGATACTTGCTGTTGGTGAATTGGCAGACGTTGGAAGATCGTACAGTTGGTTTTCGTGAGTCTCCCTGTTATCAGGAATAGCGATCTCTGCTGCATCATTTTTGTGAACCCTTCCCAGTTGTACAGCACTATGAAACACTATTCGCAAATAATGATTAGCCACTAGTGAATTGTTGGGCTGCCTTGCATCGCCAATAGTCGTTTACTGGCGATATTCCTCAGTTGCTCGTCGCTGGTTTCCTGAAGGACTGTGGTATAGGTGTGCTGTGCCAGATGCAGATTTCCCTGCATTTCGTATACCGCACCGAGTTGGACAGAAAACTCATCATGAGTAGGACGCAGAAGCATCTGGCGTTCAATGCAAGCTTTGCTTTTGTCCCAGGATTTTTTTTCCCAGAAGATCTTTTTTAGATTGTCGAGAATTCGGATGAGAATGTCTTTGTTGCTGGCTATTTGAAAATAATACTGTTTTAAAACTGCCTTGGATCCGGCGATCTGTTTGAGCAGAGTTGCGCAATCGGGTTCGCTGAGTATTCGACCGGAAAAAGGATCGACGATAAGATGTGGCTCGTCGCCATATCTAACTAAAAAGTGGCCAGGAAAATTGATGCCTTTGACGGGAATACTCAGTCTGGCACCCAGTGATATGTGGATCAGTGCTAATGTGATTGGAATGCCGATTTTGGTTTCAATGACCCGGTTAAGGTAGCAATTCCGTGGATCGAAGTAGTCTCGGACATCTCCTCTGAACCCTTCTGCATTATGGATGAAGTCGTTCAGGCTGGCGACTGAAATACCGAATCCAGTCGTGGTATCAAAAGCTGTCTCGAACTTGTTCGCCAGGCTATCTAGTCGATGCAGGAAGTATTCAACATCAAGGTCTTCCTGGGTCTCGGCGGCAATAACCAGTGCAGCTTCATCCAGGTGAATCTCGTCATCTGCCAGATTGGCGATTGATTCGAACCTTGCTCTGTTGTTCGATTTCTGCATATGCACTTCCTCGCATTTATCTTTGCAAGGTTGGTGCTGAGATGCAATGCTGATTTACCTGTGCAACGATGCCAGTCTAAAATCGACCTTCAGTTAAGTCATCACCAAACAGCATTCTTGAGAAAGGCTCGACGTTGGGTCCCCGCCTTAGATGGTGGCCGCCATCAACACTTAAATTGACACCTGTAATCCAGCTGGAATCGGGCCCACAGAGAAATCTCACCGCACCGGCAATATCTCCCACTTCACCGGTTCTTTTGATGGGCATGCAGTTAAGATAGTCATTGTGAACTTCTTCTGTCGTCATGAGGCCGGTGGCTAACTCGGTATCGACCAGACCGGGGCAGACACTATTGACGCGAATGTTGGCGATGCCCAGTTCATCGGCGCTATTTCGGATCAGCATATCGATGCCTGCTTTGCTTACGCAATATGGGCCCATGAATCGATGGGTTCTGACACCGGCAATGGATGATACGGCACAGATGGCGCCGCCGCCGGATCGAGCCATGGCGATACCCGCATGTTTGAGAGTATAGAAAGTTCCAGTCAGATTGGTTTGCATGATCTGCTCCCAATTCTCTGACTGGGTTGCCATGATAGGTCCGAGCCCGCCGGTACCGGCATTAGCGACAGCGATATCCAGATTGCCATTGATCGCGGCGGTATCCACAGCCATCCTGATTTGTTCTTCATTTCCAACATCACCTTGGTAGGATGCAACTTTGTTATCTTCGGTGAGTTCTTCAAGTTCATTCAGGGCCGAATCTAATTTTTCCTGATTCCTCCCCATTATCAGTACGTTGGCGCCATCTATGACGAAGCTTTTTGCGCAGGCCAGTCCTATTCCGCTGCCGCCGCCTGTAATGAATGTGTTCTTGCCCAGTAAGGATTTCATCAGTACTCCTGTTTTGCTATGGAAAAACGTTTGTGTCCATCGGCGATGCCAATGGCGTCCGGATCCCATTCTTGCCAATAATATTGCACTTTGGCGCACATGCGTGTCCACATTGGCCAGCATGAAATCGCTGCTGTGGATTTTGATAGATTGTATTAATATGAGGGTATCCCGATTCTGGAAATCAAAGGATTGGTTACACTTGTTATCGGAGTCTGTTGACTTGGCTGGGTGTTTAAGGTTTGTGGTGAACATGGTATCGACACCGATGCGGCTATGAAGGATGTTGGATATCCGTCGGAGCACCTTCCACAGCGATCATATGATACTAAGAAAACCCTCAAGATCTGGTGGTGCGTTGTGTCAGTGGAATTATTGAGGAAAAACCTCTGTCGAAAGCGAGCTGCCAGATCTTTAGTACATGTTGTGTTTATCACTGCACGGCGTTTTGAATCTGACGTTATTGAATCCCTGTCGTCGCGTGCGCAATACATGCATAGAGGTTAGTATATCTGCCTGTATTGAACTCTCGTATGATGTTGTCGGTAATGAAAGCATCGTCGACTGAGTACCGGGATGGATAGAATATTGAGTTAGTTTAGGCGAATAGGTTTTTCAACAAAGAGAAGGGGAAATATTGTGGCGATTAATCCAGATGCTGTTGGCGCAAAAGGCCAGCCAGTGAAAAGAAAGTGGACCTCAAAGGACGCATTAGTCTATGCCGTCGGTGTGGGTGCGGGTTTAGATGAACTGCAGTACACAACTGAGAACACCAAGGATACTCCTCAGAAAGTACTGCCGACTTTCGCAGTCATAATTGGTGGCGGTGGCGCACCCATGGACAAGGTGGGGAGTTTCAATCCTGCTATGATGGTCCACGGTACGCAGAGCATTGAGCTCTTCGGTGAGATTCCGCCAGATGGGGAAATTGAAAGTGTTGGTGAGGTCACGGGTATTTATGACAAGGGCTCGGCGGCGGTTCTTGAATTCACCAGTGAATCAAAAGACGTCAACACGGGAGAGTTACTAATCCGTACCCAGATGTCTTTGTTTTGTCGGGGTGAAGGGGGTTTCGGTGGCGACCGGGGGACGACGGAAAAGTTGCAGTTTCCTGATTCAGCGCCCGACCACCAGACCGTTTATAAGACACGTGACGACCAGGCACTGACCTATCGATTATCCGGTGATCGAAACCCGTTGCACTCGGATCCGTCTTTTGCTGCACTGGGTGGCTTCGAAAAACCCATTCTGCATGGCCTTTGCACCTATGGATTCACCGGTCGAGCGCTGCTCCATGCTTTGTGTGATGGTGATGCAAGTCGCTTCAAGTTAATGGCTGCCAAGTTTTCGAGGCCGGTTATTCCGGGAGACGAGCTGACGATTTCCATGTGGGTTGACGGAAATACTGCGTTGTTTAGGACCAGCGATCAGAATGGTGACATTGTGATCGATCAGGGTAAATTTACCTTTGAATAACGGATACCCAACGTTCAGTGATTGCGCGTTTATGACGGATCAATTTTCATAAACGTGCAATATCCGGTTGATATCGATGAGATCACGTCGGAATTGAAACAACACAGACGATTGGATTGAAGATAGGCAGAACTGTTGGATTGTCTTTATCTGACTCAGATTTATTCACAAAGAAAAACCGACCAACCACCAGGTTTTTGACGGGTCCGGGTGTTGAAGGTGATGTGCACTCAGGCGAGTCAGAAATCGAAATTACTGGTTTACGTAATCCGTGTAAACGGCCTGATGAATTTCAGGAGGGATTGTTGGATGCCCTCCTGATTCGAACTGACACAGGTTTGATACGCAAGGCCGGGATTATGGGGATTGTCAAAGCAGGTGGCGAGATCTCGGTTGCTGACGAGATCGAAGTCTGTCTCCCCGAAGAGCCACATAGAAAGTTGATCCCGGTATGGAACTGATCAACCTGCCTTACTGAAACAGGTCCTCAGTTCATTCACGAAAGAATCCGGCTGCTCAAAAGCTGCAAAGTGACCGCCCTTGTCCAGCACATTGAAATGGACAAGGTTTGGGAATTGCTTTTTAGCCCATCGTTCAGAGGTTCGAAATATCTCCTTCGGATAGATGCTGCAGCCAACGGGTATGGACACCGGATCCTGATTGGTACTTCCGAAACTTTCCCAGTAAATTCGTGCACTTGATGCGCCGGCATCTGTTAACCAGTACAACATCACATTATCCAGAAGCTCATCTCTGGTTGCGATGTTTTCTGGATGTCCATTGCAGTCCATCCACTGGTAAAACTTCTCCAGAATCCATGCAGCCTGACCAATGGGGGAGTCCGCAAGACCGTAGCCCAGGGTCTGAGGTCGGGTGCTTTGTTGTTTGGAGTAACCGGAATCATGTTCCTGATAGAACTGCATGCCTGCCAGGGAAGCCTGTTCGAGTTCGCTCAGATCATTCATGGTCTCCGGGTCTGGTCCAACAATAGGCATGTTGACGTGAATTGCCTTACAGTTTCCCTTGTTCTGTACACCAATCATCGTCGTTACAATTGAGCCCCAGTCGCCGCCTTGGGCAAAGTACTCGTTGTATCCCAGTCTCAGCATGAGATCGTTCCATGTGCTTGCGATTTTCTCAATGTTCCAACCTGGTTTGTCCGGCTTGCCTGAAAATCCAAACCCGGGCAGTGTTGGACACACAAGGTGGAAGGCATCATCCGCGTTCCCCCCGCATGCCTCCGGGTTCGTGAGAGGTTCAATCACTTTTTGAAATTCAACGATGGAACCGGGCCAGCCGTGAGTCAATATCAAGGGTCTGGCAGAATCATGCTTGGACCGAATGTGCAGAAAGTGAATATCCAGGCCCTGAATATTAGTGATATAACCCGGCCACTGGTTCAGTAGGGACTGTCTGTTTTGCCAATCGTATTCATTTAACCAGTATTCGTTGACCTCTTTCATATAGGACAAAGGTATACCCTGTGACCAGTCATCAGGCGTCTCTGCATCGGGAAATCTGGTGGACTGCAATCGGCGTTTCAAATCGTCGATGTCGTCCCGCGGGATGTCAATTTTGAACTCATCTATTTGGGTCATGATTTTGACTCCATGGTAATTACCGTTTTTCCAATCGCCTTTCGATCTAACATTTTCATCATTGCGAGCCCGGACTCATCCAGGGAAAAGCTCTCGCCTGCCTTCGGATTGAGTTTACCCTCAGCGATCCATTCAAGTAGTGTGTTTAAAACTGGTCGGGACTTATAAGGGTTGGCGGCGATGAACCCACCCCAGTTAATCCCGATAATCTGGCAGCGTTTCAACAATGGAAGGTTCAAAGGTATTTTCGCGATATCACCGTTTGCGAATCCAACGACGAGAAAACGACCATCAGGACCCAGGCAACGAAGCGCAGGTTCTGAGTACTCGCCACCCACTGGATCATAAACGATGTTCAGTGGCTTTCCGTCTAAAATCTCCTTAACCTGGTCTCGCCAGTTTTGTTGGTTATAGTCGACAACGTGATTAGCGCCAAGTTCTTGACACGCATCACGTTTTTGCCTGGTCGATGCTGCAGCGATAATTTCGGCACCTGCTGCATTGGCAACATCTATTGCTGCAACACCAACACCACCTGCTGCACCGAGTATCAAAACGGTTTCGTTTGCCTGAAGATTTCCGCAGTCAATGAGGCCGTGATATGCGGTACAGTAATTGATTTGAAAACTGGCAGCACCTTCATGACTTAATGCATTCGGGATTGGAATACATTTAGTCTCTACAATGCAGACCTTGTCAGCCAGACCACCCTGAGAAGGCATCGCCAGAATGCGTTGGCCCACACGCAAGTGTTTTACCTTGCTGCCAATATCCTCGATGATCCCTGAGATTTCACTGCCGGGGATGAATGGCAGGCTGGGTTTGATTTGATACAAACCAGCGACGGTTAGCGCATCAACGAAACCTAAGCCAGTTGCCTTCACGTTAACCAGTACTTGATTAGGTAGCGGAACTGGTTCTTCAATCGATGAAACCTGAAGATTACCAGGACTCACAAATTCTTCGCAGATAATGGCGTGCATACAACTACTCAAAACCTATTGGCTACAGATACTAGCACAGACACAAGGATGCTTTTTAGCTGCCAATTGCCCTATTGTTAATAACCAGCTTTATTGGAAGCCGGGCCATGGATGAACAGATACCTTAAATGGCCCCCGCAAGGTTTGGATGACATACTGAGAAACGCCTTCGCCGCGAAGGATTGGATCAGCAGCAAATCTAACGAAATAGAGATGTCGCGGAAACTCTCTGATGATGTTGTCAATCTGCTGATCCGGATTGGTGCATTCCGGGTGAACATACCACCAGAGTGGGATGGTCCTGAACTAGATTCCATCGAGCAGGCAAAATCATCGAAGTGCTGGCTCGGGCAGATGCACCGGCTGGCCGGTACACAATGCAATCTGATACCGTCATCAGGCACAGAATTCTAGGGAAAGATGGTGTCACAGCTACTCTCGATGGATTGTTTTTCTTCCAATCACAGCACCATCAGCTGATATTAATAGAACATGCTGTGGAAAATATGAATAAAAACAATCGTTTAGAGCGGATATCTAAAGGAAAACCAGACCCCGGGTTCAAGGTCTGGTTTCCGTAGGTAATGCAGAGACCTATTTCCAGAATTGAGTCTTAAGTTCAGCTTCAGACAGATCGAGCACATCGTCCACTCTGCCAAGAAAGTCCTCTTCTGTGGCATCGGAACCGAGATCGACACCTGCATTTGAATACACTGCATCGGATGCAAAACGCCCCCCGGCGGCCTGGATGATACGGCCGTTAGGCGCGTCTTCGGATGCAAGGTATAAGATCGCCGGACTGACCAGACCCGGGTGATTGCCCTCATCTGGGTTGTCTACATCAATGCTGCTGCCTGGGACACTCGCGGTCATTCTTGTCGCAGCCCCTGGCGAAAGACAGTTTGTGTGAATATTGTGTGATGCACCCTCGCGAGAAAGATTGTTCATGAGTCCAACCATACCCATTTTCGCGGCACCGTAGTTCGCCTGCCCGAAGCTGCCGAGAATGCCGGAAACGGAGGAGGTGAATACCACACGACCATAGTTCTTCTCATACATTATCGGCCAGGCATGCCAGGTTACGTAGGCTGAACCATTCAGGTGAACATTTATCACGATATCCCACTCATCGAGAGTCATCTTCTTGAACGATTTGTCTCGAAGAATCCCGGCATTGTTGACAATAATGTCCACCGTTCCGAATTCACTCACTGCTGTATCGACTATGCTCTTGGCGCCATCGCGATCTGAAACGGATGCTTTGTTTGCAACTGCTTCACCGCCAGCGGCTCTAATCTCTTCAACCACTACATCGGCTGCATCACTCTGGCCTGTACCATCCACGGCACCGCCGAGATCATTGACAACAATTTTCGCGCCGTGTTTTGCCAATAGAAGTGCATGTTGGCGACCAAGACCACCCCCAGCGCCAGTAATGATCGCTACCTTACCCTCAACACTCATGATGTTTCTCCTGATTTAAATTGCTAGAACTGTTGAATATTGAATTCACCTGCTGATGGCGAAATAAATCATCTTTAGCCGCAGAAGACAACCGTAATCACCTTTGGGAATGTAGACCTTCTCTATAGGGTGATCCATCCAAAGGGATAAGGAATCAGGGCGTGTATTGATCCTGACCTGAAGTCATTATTCGTTGAGGTTAATCTGATCTATCGAGAATGGCCTTCAAAGGCGAATTGCCAGGGCCAATGAGTTTTGTAATGTCTGTTTTTGAGATCCTCCATAAAATAAGCTTGTCGTTGGGGTCTGAAGTTTGCTTCCAACGGGTTTTTGTCCTGGCATGGCCTGGAACAAATACCACCTTGCCCTTTTTGGATTGAATATCAACAGCCTTTACTTTTGTGTAGCATGAATGCGACTTGAAATAATTAGACAGCGGGATCTGCCTCCTGATTAACCGTTTGCTGTCTGAGGCGCATTAAACCTTCCTGCATTGAGGAAGCGATGAGTTTGCCATCGCGAGTGTAGAAAGATCCCCGGTTATATCCTCTTGCCATGCCCGCATTGGTGCTGCTTTTTACGTAGACAAACCAATCACAGATATCGAATTCATGATGAAACCAGAGAGCATGATCAAGGCTGGCCATCTGAATATTAGCTCGATGGACTTTGTGGTGGTGGGGTATCAGGGCGGTTGATACAAAACTTATATCCGAGGCATAGGCAAGTAGGTGACGTTGCAGCTGATGACCAGGTGGTACCTGCTGCTTGAATCGCATCCAGATAGGATTCTCCAGAAGATTCTTCTGTGTTTGGATGTTCTGATTCACTGATCTAAGGTCAAATGGTCTTTCTCGAGTATCCCGGTGACTGGCCGAATTACCTGCCCGGCGCGCAACCGCGGCGTCATCTTCCAGATCATCCGGATCTGGAATGTCGCCTAAATTGATTTGATGTTCCAATCCCGTCTCTAACATCTGGAACGAGGCGTCCATACTAAAGATTGCCTCACCGTTTTGAATAGCGACAATCCTTCGTGTTGTGAAGCTTTGGCCATCTCGAATTCTTTCAACACGGTAAACCACCGCGATATCAGAACGTCCAGGGCGGAGAAAATATCCGTGAAGAGAGTGGCAGAGTCGATCCTGTGGGACTGTTTTATCTGCAGCTGCTAATGATTGTGCCAGAACCTGTCCACCAAACAGGCGGCTATGGACGACGGTCTCATGTTCACCGCGAAACAGATTGACGTCTATTTGCTCCAGGTCCAGGATGCGGATGAGATCTTGTGCGATATTTGGTTCAGACATTTGCGGAAGAGTTGCCTTTTAAGGCGCGCTAGTCTAGCAAAGTAAGCAGGTTATTGTTGGCGAGTGTCTGGCCTGGTTTGCTATCGATCCACCGTCCAATGGTCCGTTACATCGTGTCTCGATTAATCGGTTTTGAGATATAGTTGTCCATTCCAGCTCCCCGACATTTTTCGCGATCACCTGTTCACTAGTTTCAGTAAGTGCCAGGCATAAAAGCAGCGTGCCCGCTACGCGAACCATGAGGGTGACTCATTTCTAGGATATCCTACGTTAAAGAGTAGTTGCTTAAGCTGTCTGTGGGGCAGGGTTACTGATACAGATTGAAATTGTGTCGTTTTCAACCCTGACCGGATAGGTCTTTATGGGTTCGTCAGCCGGTGGTGCCTGTACCGAGCCATCCTTAAGGCTGAATTCAGCGCCGTGGTATGGACAGGTAATGCAACCGTTTCGCAGAGTACCCCCCTCGAGTGCGAATTCCCCATGACTGCAGAAATATGAAATGGCATAGAAGTTACTTTTGTGCAGGCATAACAGAATTTCATGCCCATGCAGTTCAACGTACATTTGCTGACCATCCGAAAACTCGGATCTACTGGCAACCACATGAAAATTATTCGACATAATCAGTCTTGAAAACAGCAAAAAACGTATCCTATAGAGTCAGTATTAAGAAATCATCCTTGATCTCGACGACTTGACGCGCATTGGTTTCCTGTCAGTTCTGTCTGGATTAGAATCATTGAGTCACTTTAGGCGGAAATTGTGGTAATGAATGAACCCTTGTGGATACCGGGTGAGTATCAGCGTGCCGATACGCGAATGTGGGAGTTTCAGCAACATGTTGATGTTAAAGGCAGCTATGATCAACTGCATGCATTCAGTGTCAGAGAAAAGGAGCTGTTCTGGTCAAAATTGTGGGATTTTTGTGGTGTCATCGGGGAGAGGGGCGATCAGATTCTCAATAACCATGATCGCATGCAAGGTGCCGAGTGGTTTCCGGAAGCAAAATTAAACTTTGCGGAAAATCTGCTCCGCTTCAATGATGATCGAATTGCGCTTGTTTCCTGTCTGGAGAATGGATCGAGAAGGAGTCTGAGCTACGCTGAAATTCGTAAGCAGGTGGAATGTGTCGCCTGTTGGTTGAGAAATGCCGGCGTTGAACCAGGTGATCGCATTGCCGCACTGATGCCAAATGTACCGGAGACGGTAGTGACAATGCTGGCAGCAACCAGCATAGGAGCAACATTCTCCTCATGTTCGCCGGATTTCGGCGTTAGTGGCATTCTTGATCGATTTGGTCAGATCTCACCGAAGGTGCTGCTGACCTGTGATGGTTACTATTACAATGGAAAGGTTCTGGATATCTCGGGCCGAGTGGGTGAAATCGTCGCCAGTGTGGATTCAATAGAGCAGGTGTTGCTGGTAAGTTTGATTGGTAAAGAGTCCTTAGACCTGCCCCGGGTAACCGCATATGACATTGCGAGTACAACGGATGCCGAGGGATTCAATTTTCTTCAAACTTCTTTCGATCATCCGCTTTATATCATGTATTCATCGGGTACAACCGGGACACCGAAGTGCATCGTTCACGGTGTCGGTGGAACCTTGCTGCAGCATCTGAAAGAACATCAGTTGCATGTGGACCTGCGACGGGATGATGTACTGTTCTTTTTTACGACCTGCGGTTGGATGATGTGGAATTGGCTGGTCTCCGGGTTGGCTAGTGGTGCTACTTTGGTTCTGTATGATGGCTCACCTTTTTACCCTTCACCAGCGGCAATGATGGACCTGGCGGAACAGGAGAAAATTAGTGTCTTTGGCACGAGTGCCAAATTTCTGTCCAGCCTTGAGAAATCTGGTGAAAAACCCCGCGAGAGCCATGATCTTTCAAATTTACGCAGCGTACTTTCAACGGGGTCACCGTTGAGTCACGAGAGTTTTCGGTATGTCTACAGGGATATCAAGCAGGACATCTGTTTAGCCTCGATTTCTGGTGGGACGGATATCATCAGCTGTTTTGTACTGGGTAATCCTTGTCTGCCGGTTTACGCAGGAGAATTGCAATGTGCCGGACTCGGTATGGATGTGCATATTTTTAATGATGAAGGGGAAGGTATCTCCGAGAGTAAAGGTGAAATGGTTTGCACCTCTACATTTCCGTCAATGCCGGTCGGATTCTGGAATGATGCTTCAGGAGAAAAATACCACAACGCCTATTTTGCCAGATTTGAAAATATCTGGGCTCATGGCGACTATGGCGAACAGACTCAGAACAACGGATACATCATCTATGGACGATCCGATGCTGTGCTTAATCCTGGTGGTGTTCGAATCGGGACGGCAGAAATTTACCGCCAGGTTGAAAGGATAGAGGAGGTTGTTGATTCGATTTGTGTTGGACAGGACTGGGACGACGACGTGAGGGTGATCTTATTTGTGGTCTTGAGGCAGGGCATTCAACTGACGGAAGACATCGAAGCCAACATTAAAAAAACCATCAGAGAGAATACATCACCCAGACACGTACCGGCACGAATAGTCGCTGTACCTGATGTGCCGAGAACGATTAGCGGAAAAATTGTCGAACTGGCGGTCAGAAACGTAATACATGGTTTACCCGTAACCAATACGGATGCGCTGGCCAATCCTGAATCTCTGGCATTCTACAAAGATGCCTTATAGATCTGGATCGTCAATTCAGCGGGGCTGCAGGTACACTCTGGTGGTCAGAACCTTGCTGTTGATGGGTTTTGGTGTGTATCAACAGGCGAATGCGGAGATTTCTGCTGAAGTGGAAAGTTTTTTTGCCTACGAAATCAGTTCAGCTTGTGGAGTAACCAACGTCAAATCAATCGCTGGTGCCAGTGTCCCTGCTACATGGCCAGAGCTGCTGAATTATGACGAATCACAGGATTTTGTTTTCGTTGCTGGCGTGCGACGCAGGGTAAAGCGAATTGATGTTATGCTGTATCGAAGTGATACTAAGCCGAAATTACTCACTTGTCGGGTTGACTATGCAGGTGTAGTCCTGTCCGCGGCTATCACAGCCGAAAAGACTAACAAGCCCGGTCGCGGTCCTGTAGATAGGACGCGGCTGACGATCCGCGATGGGAAATTACCGGATCTTGGGACTTTTACCCGACGAATAAACTAATTTTGGGGTCAGAGTAGAACGGCATTTCACTCTGACCCGAATGGTCTTATCTGCCAGGATTGACTACCAAACGCACAACATCAGTATTTTGACTGGCAAGCCTCTGCAGTGCTTCATTGATACCGGATAAAGGATAGCTGGATGAAATAGAGCGACTGAGATCCAGCCGCTTTCTTGCGATCAGAGTCAACAGGTCTTCAATATCGCGTTTATCCATGCCAAACGATCCGATAACAGAGTGCTCCTTGCTAACGAACCTGACCAGGGGTGGCAGTTGTGGTGATTC
>Ga0066858_10000581_pt1 | contig 12614 bp, 14 predicted proteins | sample ETNtaG_29_FD_65603 | JGI IMG/M metagenome (GOLD analysis project Ga0066858, IMG submission 65603) | Marine microbial and viral communities from oxygen minimum zone, Eastern Pacific Ocean - ETNP201406SV201 | ecosystem: Environmental > Aquatic > Marine > Oceanic | place: Pacific Ocean: Eastern...
TGCCGAGAAGTTCCAAAATTAATTGTTTATCCAAGATAATATCTTCTCCGTTTACTAATATCGGCTGACCTCGAGCAATAGAATTAAGGATGCGGGTCATCTTGAAATAACACTCCAACTACTAAAGGGATAATAATATCTGCTTCCTTCATTAGTTTTGACATCGTATCTTTTTGTCGTATATCACCTTTAACAGCATTAAAATTAGTGTGGTAACAACAATGATTGAGGCTAGATTGTTTAAACATAAAATTATCAAGAACAGTCACTTTATGGTCTGCTGATAGTAGGTCTGGAACCATTGTTGATCCCAAATAACCAGCTCCACCTGTAACTAAAATATTAAATGACATATTTTTATCCCTATTAATTAAAAACAATTACAAATTTTATACTCATGTTTATATATATTTAAATCAATCCTTTAGAATTTTTTGTGCACGATAATAATCTTCTGGTACACCAATATCAATAAATTTCCCAGTACTTTCGAGACCATATAGACCACTACCTAAAGAGATAAATTTTGGTAAGAGATCATTCTCTAATGAAGATTTTATATAAAGTTTATCATTCAATCTTTTAAGCGCCGAAGGGTTAACAAGATACACTCCGCCATTGGCTAATAGAGTTAACTTATTTCCTCCGGATTGTAGTGAAAGAATCTTACCGTCATCTGCTAAATCAACTTCCATATAACGTCCTAATTGATTTGATTTAAATAGCGATAATGTCAATTCAGCCTGCTGTTTCTTGTGAAATGCAATCAAATTATTTAAATTAACCTCAAAAAAAGTATCACCATTAAGCACCAAAAATGTCTCAGTTAGTCCTTGCGCTGCAAATAATAGAGCTCCACCTGTTCCTAGTGGTTCATCTTCAACAAAATAATTAATAGAGGCTGTATGATAACTGTCACCAAAATGATCAATAATTGTTTGTTTTAAATAGCCAACAGATAGTATGAATTTAGTCACACCTTGTGAAATCCAGAAATCTATCTGATACTCAAGAAATGGCCGTCCACGAATTAGCGCCATAGGCTTAGGCTGATCTTGAACTACTTTTTTCAAACGTGTACCAAGACCACCTGCAAGAATAATAGCAGTTGTAACCATCAATTTACTGAATTGATAATGCTACAAATTTCGTCAATTTCATAATCTAATAGATCGGGGTAATTTCCAATGTAGAATCCAAAAAAATGAATATGTTCAGTTACAGGAAAATTTTTGTAGTGATTTTTTGGTAACATTTTTTTCACGTATGGCTGTCTGGTTTGGTTACCACCCCCAGCACTACCTCGACGGAATTCAATACCAGCTTCATTCATCTTTTCCATAAGTCTTATTACAAAATCATTATCTGGTTTCTTTAATATAAGATTAAAGGCATAATTACTTGAACCCTCTAATTTAAATTCTGTTTGATACTTATTGTGATCAATTTGTCGAATAAACCTAGTTAAATTTTTTGTACGACGCTCAACAATATCATCCAATCTTTTCAGTTGGCTCCTTCCTATAATGCCTCCAATTTCATTATTACGTAGGTTATAAGCAGGAAATGAAAATATAAAGTCCGGATTAAGTTCTGGATTTTCATCTTTGTAAACTTGATGAATTTTAGGATCGTTTGCCTCACGAACCATACCATGGGATCGAAGCATTCTTAATTGTTGATATACCTCTTCATCATTAGTGCATACCATACCACCTTCAATGGTACTCATATGATGTGCATAAAAGAAGGAAAAATTGGAAATCCATCCAATACTCCCAGTTTTTTGGCCATTATGAGTAGCACCATGGGATTCACAAACATCTTCAATCAAAGGGATATTTTTTTCCTTAAGTCTGTTAATCAAATCGTCTGTCAGTCCATCAAAACCTTGAGCATGAGTTAAGAAAACTGCACGAGTATTGTCAGTTATTTTAGACAACACTTGTTTATTGTCCATAGCTAAGGTATATGGGTCAGTATCAACAAAAATTGGGGTAAAACCGTTCTGTAGTACTGAAGAAATATCTGAAATCCATGTAAAAGATGGAACAACCACTTCTCCACCTTCTGGATATCGAATCTTCAGAATTGCCATTGTTAATAAATTAGCTGAAGAACCTGAGTTAACAAATACACTATACTTTACTCCCAACCAAGCTGACCATTCTTCTTCAAATACCAATACATTTGGACCATTAGTAAGAATTGGATTATCTTGTTTCAAATGCTTAATAACTGCATCTAAATCTTCGCGTAAGATATTATTGCGCATCAAAGGATATTTCATATCTAAGGGTAATTAGGGGTTAATATTATTTATTTTAGTACTAGTAAATTCATCATATTTTTTCAAGAAAGTTAAGTTATTTTTTAGCTAGTCTAATACTGAAATTAGCAAAAAATATAGTAATTAACCTCTAACTTTGAGATTTTGGTGGGGAAGTTTAATCAATAGTGCTTTCAAGCCCAGCATTCAACAAGTATTCTTATAAAGAAATAAGGCAACTAGAAAAGGAATTGTCTTTTTATTCTCTATTAACGCCAGAGTATCTTTAAACGGTAAGAAAATATTCATAACAACTATATGAACAATTGACTAGTATGAGGCTAAACTTATATCTAATCATTGTTTCTAATATTTTCTTTCCACCAAGCTATTGTCTTAGCTATTCCCTGATCAATTGTTGTTTCAGGATACCAATCTAATTCATTTTTTGCCTTACTACAGTCAAGACTTAGGGAAGTTTTAATTGTTGGCTGTGATAAATCATACACAACCTCTAGAGACTTTCCTGATGCTTCAATAATATTATTTACTAACTTTTTAATTGAAATTGCAGCACCATAACCACAATTATAAAGTGAATACGGTACACTCTGATTAATAATAGATTTCTCTACAAATTTCGTTAGGTCATCCACATACAATAAATCCCTTTCCTCTTCACCAGTTCCCCATACATGAATTTTTCCATCCTTAGACGATAATACTTTAGTTATTGTGGCTCCAAAAACATGTGATTTTTCTAAATCAAACTTATCATGAGGCCCATAGATATTTGTATGCCTTATAGCCGTAAATTTAGTTTCACCAATCCGCGAATAGAAATCACACATCTTTTCAATATAAAGTTTAGTACTCGCAACACCAAAATAACGAGGATGTAACTCAATATTTGGATCGTAATCGATTTCAGTTTGTGGTTTTTCACTAGATTGCAACATCACAGTACAGCTAAAAAATATTACATGCTTTACTTTCCTTTCAAATGCTGCACGAAATAACAATGAATTCATCACAGCATTGTCAGTTACATGAATATATGGACGTGAAACAATATCTTTAGATCCAGAAGTTGTAGCCGCCGCCTGTATAATTATGTCTACTCCTTCTATAACACGTTCAATATCTTCAATTTTAGTCAAATCTGCTTTAATCCATCTCAAGTGAGAACATTCATAAATTGATCGCCTATTATGTACCCCAATTACTTCATAATTATTATTTTTTGAGAAATATTCTGCAATATTTCTTCCAATAAAACCTGTAGCACCACAAACTAATATTCTTTTCTTGTTAATTATTTACTACTCCTTAAATAATTAAAGTAATAATCTACAACTTGCATAGAAGTCTTAGAAAAGATGGGATTCTCTTCAATAACTTTTGATGTATTAATAATCCCTGTTTTATATGTATATTCACCAAAAGTTATATTTTTAAGCTGATATTTTTGTACTATATCGCCCAAACTAACATTATCTAAAGAAGCCAAATTAAAAATACCATAAATTCTTTTTTCAATACATCTCTTTATAAATTTTCCTACATCATCATGCAGTATGTAATTAAAGATAGAATTTGCTGAAAGAGAAAGTTGTGGAGAATCTTCGGCAAATAATTTTATTAAACTATTTGGACGACTGGAAGTCCCTAACATCGCTGTAGGACGCAATATTAAAATATTTTTACTACTTGCTTGAACTAAAGATTCTGACATCAATTTGGCAATCGAATATCCATCCTGCAAATCAGATAAATTAATGTTAAGATTTTCGCTGCAATTGGATTTATTTGGATAAACATCCGCACTAGAAATAAAAATAAAATAACCATGGGTTATTTCTAATAAGTGTTGAGTAAGTATTATTTCATCTTCAACAAATTTAGCTGTAGACAGATCATCATTGCCAACATTTGAATTTGCAGCGCAATGAATAATAACATCATATTTTTTGTTAGTAACAACTCGCTTTAAGGAAGTTGCTCGATTAAATCCATCAGCATTTAAAAGTTTTTTTAAATAATAACCAAGACCAGAGCCTGCACCACTAACAAGAACGTTCATATTTTATATTTTAGTTTTATTATAAAAAATTAAAAAGAATTTGAAAGCAAAAAAGAAAATATAAAACTCTTAACATTTAAAACAATATAAGTTCAATTATTAAATAATGTAAATATCTATAAATTTTTATGGATTGATAAATAAATTGCAATATATTACTATCAACTATACATGCATAGTAATGATTGGTTTAGGGGTTTTTAGTAACTCTACTGAACCGAGTTCCTAAGCCACAGGCAAGAATTATTGCTTGACAAATCATAATAATTTATCGTTACTACATTATAAATTTTATTGACTTACTATCGTTCCTTTAGTAAAAACTTCTTCAGTAAATACATTGTATCTCTCCTCAGCAGTCTTTTTATTCAACTTATACCAATCAATAGTTTCGCTAATACCATCAGAAAGACTGATCTTAGTTCTAAAATTCATTAATTCTTTTGCTCGAGTTATATCCATTAAACGCAAAGCATCGCCACTTGGTTTGGTTTTATCCCAAATTACTTCTCGTCCATCATCCAAATATTTAACAATTTGATGAACAATTTCTCTAATAGATACTCCATCACCACTGCCTAAGTTAAGAGGAATATTTATACCTTTTTCTACTGCCATCATCATACCTCGAGCAACATCTTTGGCGTGAATAAAATCTCTCACTGGAGATCCATCTCCCCAAACAGTTAATGGAGACTCACCTTCCAGCGCCCTACGAATCAATGATGGTATTACCATAGCATTGTTGGGATCGAAGTTATCATAGGGTCCGTAGACATTTGCAGGACGTACAATAGAAATTCTATCCCAACCATATTCTATTTTATATGCTTCAGCTTGTAATTCAGCCATACGCTTAGCCCACCCAGCAAACCTATCATTTGGAGAAGGGAAAGTTTTCCAAACATCATCTTCACGAAAAACATCCGCTGGCTCATATACACCTATAGAACTAGTAAATAAATAATACTCAACACCAGCTCTTCTTGCGGCTTCCATCATATTAAAACTAAAGGTAATTGTGGGAACAAAAAAACTTGCTGGTCGCTCAGCACACATTTTAGGGGAACCTTTTATGCCGGCTAACTGAAAGACAACTTCTTGATTAGTACATACCTCTATACATGTATTGAAATCTCGTAAATCTGCCTGCTTAAATTCTGCGCCATCAGGGCATCGTGAAGAATCATCTAGTGAAACAACTGTGACATCAGCACCTTGATTTAATAACATTTCAACCAATGGCACACCTATTAGTCCAGTTCCTCCTGTAACTAAAACCTTCTTGTTTTTATAAAAATTCACTCATTCTCCTATTTATCATATATTTCTTTTTATGAACTCCCTATTACCACTCATAGCAGTTAAAGAATATTGCTGTTTTTCAGCAAATATTATTTTAGACCCAATATTATCTATTTTAAAAGGCACAAGGAGTAAATCAGTTAGTTCATATAATACTTGCTGTTTTTTTTCTGGTGGCACATAAAAAATCATAAATCCACCACCACCAGCACCAAGAAGCTTACCTCCAAGAGCTCCAGCCTTCATCGCTTTGGAATATATCTCGTTAATGTAATCAGGCGCTATAGAAGATGATAGACTTCTTTTTATTTTCCATGTTTCGTGCAACAAACGCCCAAAATCATCAAAATCATTTCCATTTGAAAGGATATCAACAGCAACATCTACAAGTTTTTGCATCTCAAGTAAATCTGCTTGCTTTTTTGGTATTGCATCTATACAGTCACCAGCAACTTTTGACGCATATCTAGAAATACCAGTATAAAACATTAATATATTAGATTCTACTTTCTCTTTTTTCTCTTTAGATAATGTTATGGGACTCACATTAAAACCTCCATCCGAGAAAATTTTCACGTGATTAAAGCCGCCATGAACTGTAAGAATTTGATCTTGTATTCCTACATTCTCCTTTAATAATGTCTGCTCAAGATATATAGATTCTTTTGACAAGTCATCTTTTGTGATTTCATTGCCTTTCAAGGTGTGCAACATATGCAACACAGATGCTGTAAAAGATGAACTAGATCCCAAACCAGAACGAGCGGGTAGGTCACCGTGGTATTGAATCTCTAAACCTTGATTAATGTGCAAACTATTTATAGCCTCTCTCACAACTGGATGTTCAATTTGATCTACCGAATTAACCTTTTCAATTTTGGACCAGTTAATTAAATATTTGTGATGAAAAAATGGTGGAAGAATACGCCCGTGAATATAGCAATAATAGGCTATGCTAGTTCCTAAAACAGCTCCCCCATGTTCTTGAAACCATGCAGGATAGTCAGTTCCACCGCCAAAAAAAGATACTCTAAAAGGTGTTCTTGCAATAATCATCAAATACCTTTGCTTATCATGAATGAATCTAAGGTATCAATGATATGTTTACACGCAGCCTCATCCAAAGATTGGTGACAAGGAATTGCCATTACTTCATCAGGGCCAAAAGTAGGTTCATGTAATTTAATATTAGGGTTGGAATGATTGAACTTTAAATTGTTATTTAACTTCCAATAGTTTTCAATCTCATTACGAATATTATCAATTAAAGTTTTGTTGTTTTCATTATTCATATGTATGATTTCTAGATAAGACTTATTAAAATGGTCCTCTAAAATTGGCAACTTCTTCCGACTCTGCAACAGAAGGAGACCATGATTTTTTGTTAGGATGCATCATGTTATAGGCTTTAGAAGCAATCACTGAAGGATTAGGGTAAAACATATCTTCAAGTGGTTTTGTTGTTGGACAAGGAGTATTTTCATAACCAATACGCTCCACATGTATTTTTTTATGCAACTGCAAGCGTTCAACCACTTGCAGACATATTTCAGCGCTAGCTCCACAAGTTAGCCAAGCGTTATCTACAACTAAAAGGCGTCCTGTTTTTTCTACTGAAGCAATAATTGAGTCTATATCTAATGGTGAAAGCCAAATCGGATCTATTATTTCAGCACTTACACCTATCTTTTCTAAAAGTTTGTGAGCTCTCAAAGACTCTATAACCATATGGCTAATAGCAACTATAGTTATATCAGACCCTTCGCGTAATCTTCTGGCTTTGCCTATTTCACCTTCATAAGTTTCATTTGGAACATGTTCCTTAAGAGAATAAAGCATACGATGCTCTATAAAAACGACTGGGTTGTTGTCTCTAATAGCAGCTATCATAGAACCCTTTGCATCACTTGCAAAAGTTGGAGCTACTACCTTTAATCCAGGAGTATGCATAAAAAAAGAATGTAACGCTTGGCTATGTTGAGCACCTTGCCCCCAACTTCTTCCGATAGCACCGCGTAATACCAAAGGTATACTTACAGACCCCCCAAACATATAATGACTCTTAGCTGCCATGTTAATTAACTGATTCATACAAAGCAACAAGAAGTCAATACGAATATGAACGTTAATTGGTCTTAATCCTGCCAGTGCGGCACCAATAGCTACGCCTAATATTCCGTCTTCAGCTATGGGCACATCAAAGGAGCGATTCTTACCAAAATCTTTATGTAAATTTATAGTTGTTCCCAAAGTTCCCTTAGGATCATCGACTCCTTGACCAAGTACAAAAACAGAATCATCCCTATCCATTTCTTGGTTTATTCCTTCAAAAATAGCCTCACCATATGTAAGAAGACGTTCTGTATTATTTATAGACATGTTTTTTCAGTTCTTCCTTGCCCGGAAATGGACTATTTTCGGCAAATTTCATAGCTGATGCTACTTCCTTGTTAATTTCTTTCTCAAAACGTAAACGATCATCTCGTGGTAACATTTCGCATAAAATCTTCATCTGGTCATCCTTTTCCCATTTTTCAATCTCCTCTTCAGATCGATACCCAAGACTCCAGTCATTACCAGGTCCAACATGTTCCATCCATCTATAGGCATAAGTTTCAATAAATTGTGGACCACTACCAGAACGAATCTCATTAATCACCGTATTTGCTATATTTCGTAATTTGAAGATATCACTGTCTTTAACTACACACGAGGGAATATGATGAGACTCTGCCAATTTGTATAAATCCATTTGATTTGCACGATCGACCAACCTAGAATGAATGGCATAGTCATTATTTTCACAGACAAACAGAATTGGTAATTTTTTTAATGAGGCGAAGTTTAAACTCTCATGAAAAACACCCTCACTAGTAGCCCCATCACCAAAAAAACAGGCAACTACTTGACTACTAGATCTATACTTAATTGCCAAAGCATATCCAACTGCTTCAGGGATTGATGTAGCAACAATTGCCGAAGTTCCCATCATATTTACTGACTTATCTGCAAGATGCATTGAACCACCTTTACCTCTACAACAACCATCCAACTTACCATAGAGCTCTGCCATCATAGCATTTAAATCTCCACCCTTGGCTAGATATAAAGCGTGACCTCTATAGGTACCGAAAACAATATCGCTTAGTTTAAGAACATCACAAACAGCAACGGAAATAAATTCTTGTCCAACAGATAAGTGCACAGGACTCTTAATAACATCAGTAGGATAAACTCGAGCTACCTCAAGCTCAACACGACGTATTCTATATAAAGAAATGAACAATCTATTTAGCAATAACCGATCTTTATCTTTGACTTTGTTGGTAAGCTTATTTATAGACATTTAAGAAAGTTAGAAATTTTAATTAAAATTCGTAAATTTTATACAATAATTAAAACAATATTAAGTTATAGACCATGGGAAGGATTTGTATTAATAAGAAAAATTAATATATTAAATTAAGTAACTTTAAGTCATTTCAAGATCAAAAAAAAATAATATATTCTAACGAACTAAATTTTGACCTTCTCTTAAAGTTCTTTTGCGCCAATATTCCAATAAATCCAGCATAGTTTTATTAAAAGGAATTTCTGGCTTCCAACCTGTCTTTTTTGTAAATTTTGAGGTATCTGGAATTTGTAAATCAGCATCAATTGGCCTGAGCCTTTCTTGATCATCTTCAATCTGAATACTCTTAATCCTTGTTATTCTCTTTACTAACTAAATCTCTGCAGTAGTCTAACAAATATTCAACGCTTTCATTAAAAGAATATTTAGGCTTCCATCCTGTGGCGTTTTCAAATTTTGATCTATCTGGTATTTGCAAGGTTATATCTGCAGGTCTTAATAATTCAGGATTCATACTAGATTTGATATGGCATTTTGCTTTTTGTTTTAATATATCTAGGAATTCTCCAATTTTAATGACAGTATCTCCACCAATATTATATACAGCTCCAAATTCTCCAAATTCCAATGCTACATAATAAGATGACATGGCATCTCTAACATCAATTAAAGTCCTTGTAGAATCAAGGTTTCCATGTTTTAATTCATCCTGAAGTCCCGCTTCAATTCTTGCAACTTGAATAGCAAAAGATGTTGCAAATAAATCAGTCCTTCTTGGATTGAGATAAGCAAACATCCGTGTTCTAATTATCTTCATACCATAGCACATAAAATAACTTTGACCTAAAAGATCTTGAGTCGTCTTTGAAACAGAATATGGATTTACTGGGTTAATGGGACAGTTTTCTTTTATAGGAACATTGTTTGGATCTACATTGCCATAAACTTCTGATGTGCTACATAATTGTATTACTGGGTCAATTTTAGTTAGTCTAACAGCTTCAAAAAAATTCATTGTTCCCATCACATTATTATTCATTACAGACAGTGGTGTTATAAATGCATTTCTTACATTTGCATAAGATGCAATATGGAATATACCATCAGGCTTAACTTTCTCTAAAACTCTAATAATGGAACCTAAATCCAACAAGTCAGATTCATGCATTACGATTTTATCCGAGATATTATCTAAATTATTATTTGTTGAAGTACTATGCCATCTTGATATTCCATGAACTTCTACATTTGGGTGATTTTCTAAAATATATTCTGCTAAAAAACTACCGCCCGAACCTGATATACCGGTTATTAGTATTTTATTAAATTTCCTTTTTTTCATTTGTGTGTGTATATATTTAAATTTAACATTGTTTATAATTTTTCTTGTACCATTGATACACTTCTTCTATTCCTGGGTGCATCTGAATTAGCTGTATATTCTGGCGTTTCAAACGATACTGTTATACTCCTTATACCAAACCGCAAAATTCTCCACGCCTTGCTTAACACTCATGCTTGGCTTGTAGTCAAACTCCTTAACTAAGTCATCAATATCGGCATAAGTATCTGGTACATCTCCTGGCTGGAGTGGCAATAGTTTTTTTTCTGCTTTTTTACCTAGTGAGGTTTCTAATGCCTCAATATAATCCATCAGTTCTACTGGATTATTATTGCCAATATTATAAATTCTATATGGTGCGTTAGATGTTCCAGGATCTGGATTGTTGCTGTCCCAGTTTTCATTAGGTGGTGCTGGTCTATCTAGCACTCTTATAATGCCTTCTATAATATCATCAATGTAGGTAAAGTCTCTTCTGTGCTTACCGTAGTTAAAAACAGTAATAGGCTCATCATTCATAATCGCACTGGTGAACTTTTGCAGTGCCATATCTGGTCTATCATATGGACCATAAACAGTGAATAGTCTTAAGCCTGTAGTTGGCAAGTCGTATAAGTGTGAGTAGGTATGAGCCATTAGTTCATTGGCTTTCTTAGTGGCGGCATATAGACTGATCGGATGGTCCGCTGCTTCGTGAGTTGAAAATGGCTGTTTAGTATTTAATCCATATACAGAACTAGATGATGCATAAACTAGATGGCCTACTTTGTTGTGCCTACAACCCTCTAGTACGTGACTAAATCCAACTAGGTTAGTATCAATATAAGCAAGAGGATTCTCTAGTGAGTATCTTACCCCTGCTTGTGCTGCAAGATTGACTACGCCATCAAATTGCCCATCTTCAAACAGCTTAGCAATGGCTTCACGATCTTCCAGATTTATTCTAATGTGTGTGTAGTTTGGATGATTAGCATGACGAGCAAGGCGTGCTTCTTTTAGTGCTGGGTCATAATAATCATTATGGTTATCGACTCCAATGACTTCATCACCCCTATCTAGCAATCGAATGGAAAGCGCTGATCCAATAAATCCTGCGGAACCTGTTACTAATACTTTCATTTGATATCCATCTGTATTTATTTATTATTAACTGACTAAATCAGTTAATTTGAATTAAACAACTATGCAAAATTGCTTTCTCTAACCTAAAGATTATATTATTGTTCAGATTTCAATTTTTCAGCATCTTGTTTTAATTTACTAATTTCCCCTTTTAGTATTTCATACTCTTCCAGCTTTATTTTTAGAAATGCAAAAGTGAGTCTTGTCTTTTGTTCAATTCCTTTAGGGGTAAGAAGATAAATATAGCCCACTTTATTTGGATTATGACTGAAGTTTGTTAGTTTTATCCATCCTTTCTCAATCAATTTTTTCATGCAGTAATTTATCTTGCCCAGACTTACCCCCATCTCTTGAGAAAGTTCTCTTTGAGTGTATTCAGGGTTTACTTCTAATTTACGAAGCAGATCAAGATGAATAGCTTCTTTATTCATTAGGTGCAAAAAAAATAATTGGAGGTCGAATATTAGGAACGCTACCGCCGTATTGTACAAACATATTTGCACAACAAGAGGTCTTTAAAATCCCATTCTATCATGTATATTGCTATTGTTCAACAAATGAACAAACTTTATTTATCAACACGGCATGTATTAATAATTACAATAACATATTATTCTGAATATTACTTTATCTACTGTTATGTGAATAAATTCCTGTATTAATCTTAAATATATCGGTAAATATGTTTTAAAACTATTACCTATAGTTTTCTTCTTTTTTGTGTTTCTTAATCATGCTAATTAATGATGCTCTATAATTAAACAAAATTTAATAAAATATGATGTATAACAATATAGATTTCAACAACAAAACTATTCTAATTACTGGTGGGGCCGGTTTTATTGGTAGTAACCTTGCTTTTTATTTTCAAGAAAACTTTCCAAACTCAAAAGTCATTGTATTTGACTGCTTTAGAAGTGATGAAATTTTTCCCAATGGTAATCTAAAAAGCTTTGGACATTACAAAAACCTGATTGGTTTTAAGGGTGACATCATCTGTGGCAATATTAATAATCAAGCTGACTTAGCATTATTGAGTGATTAAGGGATAGGGATAGGGATAGGAATTTGCTTTTGGCAGAGGTGAGGGATTACACCATCAGCGGCCCTCGAAACCCTGTCGTTGTCTGTTTCACATCAC
>Ga0066858_10000620_pt1 | contig 12314 bp, 9 predicted proteins | sample ETNtaG_29_FD_65603 | JGI IMG/M metagenome (GOLD analysis project Ga0066858, IMG submission 65603) | Marine microbial and viral communities from oxygen minimum zone, Eastern Pacific Ocean - ETNP201406SV201 | ecosystem: Environmental > Aquatic > Marine > Oceanic | place: Pacific Ocean: Eastern...
GCACCGCGCAACGGGTTGCCCGGTCGGTACGGGCCGTGGTGCAGCCGGACGGCTTGAACCTGGTCCAGTGCAATGGTGCTGCAGCCGCCCAGTCGGTGCTGCATTTTCACGTTCACGTGCTGCCAAGAAAAAAAAACGACAACCTGGCGCTCAACTGGGGACTGCAACCCGGCGACATGAACCACATCGGCGCACTGGCCAAGTGCATTCGTGCCGATCTCGAGGCCAACTGATCAGGCCGTTACCATCGCAACTGATCGGAGTTAGCTGCTGCAATTGCCGTAGTGAACGCCGCTGGCACTCGAAACTTTGAACTCCCAGGTGATACCGCCGCGGTAGCACTGGATAACTCCACCGAGATTCTGCTGGTAGATGGTCCAGACGTCTCGACCTTTGTCCGCGGAACCGTGCTTCAGTAGCGAGTGGCCGTTGATCTTGCACCACTTCATGCCGTTGGTCACGTTGGAGCACATGACCAGAGCAGAGCCCTGACCATGCCAGGCGTTGGTATTCCAATGATGATACTGGTTGCTATGCCGAACCGTATCGTTAGAGGTATCAGAGGAGGTGTCCGCACTGTCGTCATCAACACTTGGTGAAGAGGCGGTGAGGGTGCCACTCGGCGTCAGAGTAGCCATGGTCACTCCAGCCCGCTTACACTTGAGTACACCGCCGATATCACCGGAGAAAGCGGGCGGGCGGACTACCCCCTGAATCAGGGCTGCTTTGGTGTCGAGCGAACAGCCCGCATCCTTCAGGCGACTGATATTTTTCTCGCTGATAAGCGACTGGAAATCCCTGAGCGACACCTGCACGCCCCAGTTGCCATTGTTATCCACCACACCGTCGATGCGCACTGCACGAATGGTGAGATAGACAAGGCCGTTTCGCTTAACCTCTATCAACACGGCCTCGGTGCGCTGGTCGGTACTTGAACCGGTCCCAACAACGTCGGCAGTAGAGGTGAGCGACATCGTGCCGCTATAGGTGCCAGCATAGGCTGCGGTACTGTTGCCGCGCTGGAAGGGGAGTTCGATGCCGCTGGTAGATGAGCTTGAACACCCCCCAGCGAACAACAGAACCGCCGACCCCAAGACCGCTATCAGAGCGCGTTGCAGAAAGAAAACCCTTGTTAGGGGTGATCCTTTCCGGGTCACTAGGAACTCAACTAGCATTCCACGCAATTGTAACATGTCAGGCACAACCGTCGGCTGTTTGAAGGTCAGCGCTGCCGTATCGGAGAAACCGGCCAACCGTGCACGCCACGCGGGACGAGATCAGCAAACTGCTGTGGGTGACGGGCAATACCTGACGATAGATAATTCTGGGGTCATCGGTCTCTGCCACCCGGACCACGCCATCGCTCGGACCGCGCAGGCGACCCAGGGTCGCAACATAACCCAAGCCATAAGGCAGCCGGCCAGCGATCATCAGCGTCTCACGCTGGCGCGGCCAGGCCGGTGTACCTCCCAGCAGGCCATCGACTAACGACTGGCCCAGCAACCAGCGACCGAAACGGCGACGTGCCAGTTCTGCTGCAACCTCGCTGCCACGCAACGGTACACCCAGCAACACCACGCGGCCAGGTACCGGCCAGGCCTGCTGCGCAAAAAAATGGGCCAATACCAGCCCACCGAGACTGTACGCGACAAAATCGACCACCGCCTGGTCGCGCCAGTCAGCAAGTGCATCTTCCAGAGCACAGGCATTCTCTGCCACGGTAAGGTGCCGACTGTGGTAACTGAACTGCCGCGGGGCAAAACCCTGGCGCCGAAGTCGGCGGCGCAGCAGCGTCATCTCCATGCCGTTGGTCAGGACCCCGTGGACCAACATCACCGGCCGGTCGCTCAAGGCACCCATCCCGGGTGGATATCGACCGGTTGCCGGCTGCCTGGCACGGGCGAAGCGCGGTGTAACACCAGGGTATCCTGCTGCAGTCGCCGCGCCTTATCCAGGCTGAATCTGATGCTGGCCGGATGGGAATAAATCCTGCGCCAACTTGTCTCGATAGCCTTTATCTCGTCGCTGTCGGCGCGTTTTATAGCCTGGAAAAAAGCAGACTCGACATCAGCAGGGGTCTTGAACACGATTCAGGCTCCGTCCAGGGCGGTGCAAGCGAAGTGCAGGTCGGTCGCGCCTCGATACCGTACCTTGCCCGGAGTTATTATCCCACCAGCCGGGCACTGCCACACCCGGGCGCGTCCACACCGGTGGATGCTAGAATTTTCTCTAAAAGAATCATGCATCCCCGGATGCAGGCGGCCAAGAGTCACAAGGAGGGCGCATGGACCAAAAGACCCGCATCGAGATCGAAGCCGCCGCGTTTCGCGGCCTGGTTGAACATCTGCAAAGGCGCAGCGACGTGCAGAACATCGACCTGATGAACCTCGCTGGCTTCTGCCGCAACTGCCTGTCGAAATGGTACCTTGCTGCAGCGAAAGAACAGAACGTCGAGATGGACTACGATCGCTCCCGCGAAATCGTTTACGGCATGACCTATGACGAGTGGAAACGTGACTACCAGAAAGAAGCCAGTCCAGAACAACAGGCACAGTTCGAGCAAACCAGGCCTCTGCACGCCTTCATCAGCGGCCACCACAACCCAGAAACAACATGACAGCAACCATCGAAGTACACCAGTTCTTGTGCCTGGACGACAACTACGGTTACCTGGTCCACGATGAACTGAGCGGCCTGACGGCAGCCATCGATACACCAGAAGCCAAACCGATCCTTGCCGCCCTTGCCAACAAGGGCTGGACGCTCGACCTTATTCTCAACACCCATCACCACGCTGACCACGCCGGTGGCAATCTCGAACTCAAGGAGCGTACCGGCTGCAGTATTGTCGGATCGCGGGCCGATGCCGCCCGCATTCCCGGCATTGACCGGGAGGTGGGTGAAGGCGACAGCGTGACCCTGGGTGACCACCGGTTCGAAGTGCATGACACGCCGGGGCACACCAGCGGGCATATCGTTTACCACGCGCCCGGGGACGGCATCGCCTTCGTCGGCGATACTCTGTTCGCGCTGGGTTGCGGCAGGCTGTTCGAAGGGACCCCTGCGCAAATGTGGCAGTCCCTGCAGAAGATCCTGCGCTGGCCCGGGCAGACCCGGATTTACTGCGCCCATGAATACACCCAGGCCAACGCCCGCTTTGCCATAACCGTCGAGCCGGACAATCCGGATCTGGCGAAGCGCTGTGCCACGATCGACACCGCACGCTCGCGCGGCGAGCCCACGGTACCCTCGATGCTGGACTTGGAAAAAAGAACCAACCCTTTCTTACGGCCACACAGTTCCAAGCTGCAGCAGACCGTAGGCCTCACCGGCGCATCCGAGGTAGCAGTCTTCACCCGCATTCGCGAGCTCAAGGACAGCTTCTGAAGCGCACGGCGGCGGGCGCTTGCAGGTCACGGATCATCCGATGCCATGAACCCCAGTGTGCGCATTGCCGTCGACATCGGCGGCACTTTTACCGACGCAGTTCTGCAGGTCGGGACAACACGGTATACCGCCAAAGTACTGACCACCCCGGCTAATCCAGCCGAGGGATTCATGCAAGGCATCGCGCAGGTGCTCGCGCAAACCTCGGCAGTACCTGCCGATGTGGCCCTCATCACCCACGGCACCACGCTTGCCACCAATGCTTTGATCGAGCGCCGTGGCGCCCGCACTGCGCTCATCACCACCGAGGGCCATCGCGATTCCCTGGAGATCGGCTACGAAAACCGCTTCGACCAGTACAACTTCGATGCCGACCGCAATCCACCGCTGGTACCGCGCTCGCTGCGCTTTGGAGTGCGCGAACGGATGGATTACCGTGGCCGGGTGCTGCAAGACCTGGATGAACCTTCCGTCACCGAGCTGATCCAGCGCATCGAGGTCGAGTCCATCGAGAGCCTCGCCGTAGGGCTGCTGCATGCCTATGCTAACCCGGCGCACGAGCAACGCATACGCGAGATTATTCAGCAGCACTTCCCGGATCTGTATATCTCGCTGTCGAGTGAGGTCTGTCCAGAGATCCGTGAATATGACCGCCAAAGTACCACCTGCGCCAATGCCTACGTGCAACCACTGATATCCAGTTACCTTGTCGATGTGCGCCAGCGTTTGGCCGAGGCGGGCTTTGGTTGTGCCTGCCTGCTGATGACCTCGGGCGGCCACCAGGTCACCATTGAAACTGCTGCTGCGTTGCCAGTGCGGCTGGTCGAATCCGGCCCTGCCGGAGGCGCTATCCTGGCGGCCCATATTGCCCGCACACTGGGCGAGACATCAGTGCTGTCTTTCGACATGGGTGGCACAACCGCCAAGATCTGCCTGATAGACGATTACGAGTTGCCACTGTCACGCACGTTTGAGATCGACCGGGCCCACCGTTTCATGAAAGGCAGTGGTATGCCGATCAAGATCCCAGTCGTTGATATGGTGGAAATAGGTGCTGGTGGCGGCTCACTCGCCCAGGTCGATGAACTGGGGCGTGTCACGGTAGGTCCCGAGAGCGCAGGGGCTGATCCCGGGCCAGCCTGTTACGGCCAAGGCGGTCAAAGTGCCGCCGTCACCGACGCCAACCTGCTGCTGGGACGCCTCGACGCCGACGACTTTGCCGGCGGGCGCTTGTCTCTTGATTTACCAGCTGCGCGCAACGTTGTGCACTGTGCCGTAGGTGAGCCGCTGGGTACTGATATCGATAGTGCCGCCCAGGCAATCATCGAAATCGTCGATGAAAATATGGCCAGCGCCGCACGGGTACACGCGGTCGAAAAAGGATCCGATGTTAGCCAGCGCACACTGATTGCTTTCGGTGGTGGCGCGCCGCTGCACGCGATGGCGGTCGCGCGCAAACTAGGCATCTCCCAGGTCATCATCCCGCGTGATGCTGGTGTGGGCTCAGCTGTGGGTTTTCTGCTTGCGCCCGTCGCATTCGAAGTTGTGCGCAGCCGTTTTTCCGTCTTGACTGAGCTCGACCCGATATCGATTAATGCACTGTTCGATGAGATGTCACGTGAGGCATGGGCGACTGTGCAACTCGGTGCCCGCGGAGCACACATCACCGAGATCCGCCATGCCTACATTCGTTATGCCGGCCAGGGTCACGAAATCAAGGTCCGTCTGCCAAACCGGCCGTTGACCGACGCCGATCAGGAGACCATCAGTACCGCGTTTGCCAAAGCCTACCAGGCGCAATACGGCCAGGGTATCCCCGGCGTTCCGCTGGAGGTTCTGACCTGGTCACTGACTGCCTCGGTCCCGGCGGACGAAAACGCCCGCGAATTACTGTCGTGCGAGGTCAAACCGGTCGAGGGCATCCTGGATCAGCGAACAGTTCAAATGCCAGGCGCCAACGAGCCGGCAGAGTGTTCGGTGCTGGCCCGCGAGAACCTGGTCTCCGGAGTATGCATCGAGGGTCCGGCAGTAATTACCGAAGACCAGACCACGCTCATCGTGCCAAAGCAATGGCAAGTATCCTGCAACGGCTACGGTGACCTTGTCGGTAATGGCCATCTGGCAGCCACGACTATTCCGGTAGCCGGGAGCATCCTGGCAACCATCCAGCACCAGGTTATCTGGGACCGGCTGATCAGCATTGTCGAAGAGCAGGCCCAGGCCTTGATCCGCACCGCGTTCTCGACAGCCGTGCGCGAAGCTGGCGACCTGTCTGCCGGCATTTTTGATCTTTCTGGGCGCATGCTGGCACAGGCTGTCACCGGTACCCCGGGCCACGTCAATGCTATGGCGGCATCGGTCGGATACTTTCTCGAGGCGATTGCGCTGGAGCGGATGCAGGCAGGCGATGTTTTTGTCACCAATGATCCCTGGCTGGGCACCGGCCATCTCTTCGACTTCACCGTGGTTACTCCCGCCTTTATCGACGGCCGGATTGTTGGTCTGCTTGCCGCTACCGTCCACGTGGTCGATATCGGTGGTCGCGGCTTCGGCCCGGATGCCGGCCAAGTATTCGAGGAGGGATTATGTCTGCCGATCCTGCCGCTTTTTGAACAGGGTCGACCCTCTGCAGCCGTGATGGCCATCGTTCGCGCCAACGTGCGTGAGCCAGATCAGGTAATCGGCGACCTCTACTCACTGACCGTGGGTAATGCGATCGGCTGTACCCGCCTGGTAGAGATGATGACCGAGTTTGGATTGGCTGATCTTGACGAGATCAGCCGACATATCATCGCGCGTTCACGCCAGGCCATGCTGGACGAGATAGCCGAACTGCCTCGCGGCTGCTGGGACAGCGAGATGACTGTGGATGGCTACGGTGAGCCGGTCACGCTCAAGGCCCAGTTGCAGATCAGTGAAGACAAAGTATCAGTCGATTTCTCCGGCACATCAGGCGTTTCACCCTTTGGTATCAACGTGCCGCTGAGTTATACGCAAGCCTATGCTTCTTTCGGGGTGCGTTGTGTCATCGGCCCCGGCGTGCCCAACAACGCCGGCTCACTGGAGCCGATCCGGGTGACAGCGCCGGTCGGAAGTATTCTCAACGCAGCGCGCCCACACGCAGTGGCGGTGCGCCACGTCATCGGCCAGATGCTGCCCGACGTGGTGCTGGGCTGCCTCGAACAGGCGTTGCCCGGGCGGGCGCCAGCCGAAGGCAGTTCCAGCCTGTGGAACCCGATGATGAGCGGGGGACCGGGCCTGCTGGGTGAGGTGAACTACGGCGATGCCACGCCGTTCTCGGTCACTATTTTTCACTCTGGCGGTGCCGGCGCCCGACCCTGGCGCGATGGCCTGTCGGCGACCGCGTTTCCGTCGGGCGTGCGAAACACTCCGGTTGAAATCACCGAATCGATCGCTCCGGTCATCTTTCACCGCAAAGAATTGCGCCCTGGGTCCGGTGGTGTCGGCCGCTATCGCGGCGGCCACGGCCAGGCCATCGAGGTCGAACACGCTCAAGGGGCACCGTTTGCAATTTTCGCCCTGTTCGACCGGGTCGACTATCCGGCCCGCGGACGCCATGGCGGTATCGATGGCGCTCCGGGCGTAGTACGCCTTGCCAGCGGCAAAGTCTTAAAGACCAAGGGCAAACAGATTATTCCGGCAGGCGAGCGCCTGCTCATGCTGCTACCCGGTGGTGGTGGCTACGGAGATCCGGCCGAACGCGATCCAGCGCTTAGCGCACAGGATAAAGCCAACGAGTTGACCTGAGCGGGTTCGCTCTCAAGTACCCGGGGGGTCGATCTCTGGGCGCTCGCGCCTGAATGGCACGCTGTCGGGGTCGGGTATCTGGTCGAGTTCACGGGCACAACGGTGACCATCGTAAACGGCTGCGGCGATGGTGCCCGGGGCCATACAATCGCCGATCCGTTGCAAGCCAAAGGGTAGATCGGCCAACTGCTCTTCTGCTTCACCGGCCAGGGCAAAATACAAGTGATTATCTGGTACGCGCAGTGTCACCATCACCAGGGCAGCAGCATCCAACTCTAGCGTACGGTCACTCACGTTACAGGTAAAAACTGCCGCGCTGGACTCGACCTGTGAAAGCGTGTGCTTAACCACCAGCGATACACCCTTCTCCAGCAGGCTGCGTTCGATCCGGTGCTGCTCCATAGTGTTGTGCGACCAGCAGGAGATCTCGGGACCAGGAGTCACCAGGGTCACTGCAAGGCCAGCGTCGGCCAGTAAGCCGGCGATGACTCCACCCATATAGTAGTGGTCGTCGTCGTAGACCAGAACTGGTCCCTGGGCGGGTTGTCTACCGGCAAGAATGTCGTCCGGCGTAAAGCACGCTAAGTGGCGGTCGATGCCGGCCACCGGCATCCAGATGGCCCGACCAATACCATCACTGCGCCAGTGTGCACCGGTCGCAAGCAGCACCTGGTCGGCACCAAACTCTCGAATGCTGTCGATATCCATTTCGCTGCCGGGATAAAAACTGACGTTGGCCGCGGCCGCTATCTGACCAAGACGATAGTCGGTGACCCGTTTGTAACTGGCAAGGCCAGGCAGTGTGGACTCGCGCACCACCCGGCCACCGCCATCACCGCTGTCGGTAAGTGCCACGGTATAACCGCGACGGCCGAGGCTCATGGCGGCTTCAAGCCCGGCGGGGCCGGCTCCGACAACCAGGACCTGCTGGCTCGATCCTTTGGCATTCATGATCTCCGGATGCCAGCCTCGGCGCCATTCTTCAGCCATGGTGGGATTCTGCGTGCAGCGGATCGGACTTTGCGTCCAGTCACCACTAACACAGATGTTGCAGCCGATGCATTCGCGAATATCTTCGACCCGTCCTTGTTCGAGTTTCTGGGGTAAAAAAGGATCCGCAATCGAAGGCCGCGCTGCGCCGATCATGTCGAGGATGCCGCGCTTTACCTGAGAGACCATCGCGTCGGGTGAGGTAAAGCGCCCTACTCCGACCACCGGCTTGGTGGTCAACTGCTTGACGAACGCGATGTAGGGTTCCTGCTCGCCCTCTTCACCAAACCGGGCAGTGACCGAGTCGTTGGCCCAGTCGCTGACATTGACATCCCACAAGTCCGGCAACTCGGCCAGCATTTCGACCACTTCGCGCCCTTCTGCCGCGCAGGCAATACCGGCATCACCCAGCAACTCGTCAACAGCAAAACGAAAGGCAACACCACAACGGTCGCCGACTGCCTCGTGGGTCTCCTCCAGCAGTTCGCGAGTCAGACGCACCCGGTTTTCCAGCGAACCACCGTACTCGTCCGTACGACGGTTGTGGCGGGGGCTGAGAAAGTGCATGGGCAGAGCAAGGTCATGGCCGGCATAAACATAAACGATGTCAAAACCCGCCGCGCGTGCGCGCAGTGCCGCCTTCCGGTGCCAGCGGCGTACGTCTGCAATATTCCGTTTGCTCATGGCACAGGCCTGTACCGGGTCAAAACTAGTAACCGCACAGTCCGACACAGCCAGTACCGGCAATCGTGAATAGCGGTTGGAGACGTTGTGGCCGCTGTGCACCAGTTCTATCGCGGCCAGTGCCCCGTGTTCGTGCACCGCATCGGCCATCAGCGCTAAGCGGCGCCCATCCTCATCGTCCCAGAGTCGCGCCTCGGCCCAAGGTAAGGCGTCGGTGGACGCATGGATATCGCACTCCTCGGTCGCAACCACCGCCCAGCCACCTTGCGCTTTCATGCCGCGCATGGCAGCAACGCTTTTTGGCATGGCATGCCCCATGCCGTTGCAATGGGGCACCTGGTAAAAACGGTTGCGCGCGGTGACCGGGCCAATCTGCACCGGCTCGAACAGGATATCGTAGCGTGAATTTCGACTCATGATATTTCCCCTGTTATTTCCAGCATTCTGTCAACGCACCCGGAATTCGCTTTTTCTCAGCACCCCGCGCCAGCAGCGCGGCTCGCGGGTAAACGCCTTCTCTATCCGCCGCGCTGCGCGCACCAACACCCGGGCCATAAGAAACAAACGAAACTTCAGGCCGTTGTATGACCACAGCGAAAAATGGATCGGCTGGTAACGCCACAGGGCATAACGGTCGGTACCGGCCAGACCCGGTCCGTGAAAGGAGCGGATTACACTGAGGGTCTCGTAGTCGACCTCGGCATCACGGGTTGCCGATTCAAAGTGTAATAGCCGGATGTGCGGCGAGACGATACAGCGCATACCCTTGGTCCGTGCCCGCAGACAGAAATCCACGTCCTGGAAACTGTTGGGAAAAGCCGGCGAGAAACCGTCCAGTGCCAGGAAAGTGGACCGGCGGCAGCAGAGAAAAGCACCACTGACAGAGGTGGTCTCATGGTCGGCCAGGTACCGGTGCATCGCATCGCCGACGTCGGCGGCATTAGGATTCGGGGCATAGTGCACGGCTGAGTTACGTCCGACGTTATCGCCGCAGGACTGGACGGTACGGTCTGCGTTCTGCAGCATACCGCCAACACAGGCAATATCATCCTCCTGCAGCAGTGAGATCACGTGGGCAGCCCAGCCCGTTGTTTGCATCTCAGTATCGTCGTTCAGGAAAACGAGGATATCTTCATTCGCCTCCCGCGCACCCAGGTTGCACTTGCGTGAGAAATTAAAGCCAGCTTCATCTTGTACGACCCTGCCGCTCAAACCGTAGCGGGTAAGGGTCTCCCTGGCATCCTCAACGGCGTCTTCGTGATTTATCACCAGCACGATCTCTACGGCCGGCCGTGGCAACTGCTGGTCATCCTGTTCTGCCAGGGAACGGCTCAGGGACTGCAGACAGTGATTGAGCAGCGTGATCTTGGCATTGTTGACCACCTGCGTCGTGCCGAGCCTGCACGGAATGATGACGGCCACAGTAAGGGGCTGCCCGGGCAATATTCTGGAGCGGTACACGCCGATCGGTTCCGGCGCCTGGTCGGGATGACGGCGGAACAACACAGGTTCGCACCGCGCTTGCAACTGCAGCCGTGCGAAGTGCTGTTCCAGGGCGGTTTTCGAATGGTCCACGCTGTGGCTCGAGATGGTCTCCCCGGAACGGGACTGAGTGCTCTGCAGGATGCGCCAATGGTAGGCCACCGCCTCTACGTGCACCGGCGCGAGTTGTTCGCACATACGTAAAGCAAGATCGTGGTCCTGGCTGCCCTCGAAGCCCTCCCGGTAACCGCCAACGCTGTCGAAGAATTCGCGCGAGAACACCTGCAGGTGGTTGATGTACATGATCGAGCGCAGCAATTGCGGGCTGTAGTCCGGCTTGAACATGCGCCGGATGAGAAAGCCGTTAGCGTCCACCTGGATTTCGTCGGAGTAAGCCCACTGCGCGTGGTAGTACCGCAGACAGCGCAGAGTCTGCTGGAAGCCCTGGCTGACCACCACGTCGTCGTGATCGACCGGTGCCAACAGTTCGCCGGCTGCAGCTGCGGCCGCCTGGTTGAGCGAGTAGGACACACCGCTGTTTTGTGGGTTGCGCAGTATTTTGAGGTTGGGCAAGCCTGTCTCGGTGCAGCGCGCGAGGAAAGCGCAGGTTTCCTCGCGGCGCGAGCAATCATCGACGATCACAACCTCGTGCTGATCGTCAGCCGCCTTGAGAGCGCTATTGATGCACAGCCGCAACACCGCCGGATCGGTGTCGTAAACCGGCACCAGAAAAGAAGTCCGCATGAGATCTATGTGTTGTCTTTTGGTTGTAACAAGGCGACCCCGCTCCCTGTTATCGGTACCGGGGTCGATGTGTCTTGCCTGGGGGCCTGCCGCGTCCTTTATTCTGAGGCGATCGTCCTAGCGCGGCAAATCAGCGTCGATCGGGCCGCTCCTGCCTTTGAAGCCGTCGGCCAGGCCACGGCACATCATCCGCAGATTCTGTCTACGGTTGCCGGCAAAAAGCGAGAAGACCACGAACATCTTAGCGAGGCGCAGCATGTCGGTGTATTTCCAGCGACGGCTGGGGTACGAACGCCGGTAGAGCAACACGCTATTGCGGTAGATGTAGTAATAGCGGAACGGCTGGTGCACCGGCAGGTAGCGCCAGCGCCCCAGCCACACCATAACAGTGCGCTCGCCCAGACCATGGTCCATGACCGCATCGCACACCCCGAAAACACGCCAGCCCCGGTCTTTTGCGCGCAGGAACCACTCGGTGTCTATGTGGTCGATAAAAAGGCCCTCGTCCATTAGCCCGAGTTCGAGCAGCGCCTCGCGGGGGAAAAGTGCCCCGGAAGAGATCAGCATATCGGCCGGAATAATCTCACCAGCGTCCTTTTCGGTACAGAAGTGGTGGCGGAACCGCAAGGGACGAAACTGCACGAAGTAAGACGGGTGGCCGATGTCACTGCCCAGATAGCGTGCGCCCACAGCCGCTACCTGAACGCCCCGCTGGCACTGGCCGACGAGCGCCCGGGCCAGTGCCGCCACCATGCCCAAGCGCGGCAGGCTATCCTGGTCGAGCAACAGTATCGCGTCAGCACCGTCGGCAAGGCCGCGCCGGATACCCTCATTGTGGGCCCAACCCAGGCCCCGGTTACTGCCGGCACCGATGAATTCAACCCAGTCATACTCACCGGCGAGCGCCGCGATCTCGGCCGCATTGCCAGAGCCATTATCCACCAGCAGCAACCGCTCCACTTGACCGGCCAGGCACTTGACTTGTGCCGCAAGGGTCGCCGGGTCGGGATGGTACGTGACCACCACCGCGGTAACCTCTGGGCTTGGTGGAACAGGAGGGGTAGCCATGTTGATGTCCGTCGGTATCAAGCAAACGGCCAGGGCTGCCGGGCCAAGGCCACCGCGGCGATGTAGGCGAATAGCCCCAGCGCGACCGTGAACGCTGAGGCCCGCATCAGGGCGGTGCGGCCGCGTTTCAGGGCCACGCTGCCGACCGCGATGTAGAGCACGATGGCAACTAACTTGGCCGTCAGCCAGTC
>Ga0066858_10000648_pt1 | contig 12030 bp, 14 predicted proteins | sample ETNtaG_29_FD_65603 | JGI IMG/M metagenome (GOLD analysis project Ga0066858, IMG submission 65603) | Marine microbial and viral communities from oxygen minimum zone, Eastern Pacific Ocean - ETNP201406SV201 | ecosystem: Environmental > Aquatic > Marine > Oceanic | place: Pacific Ocean: Eastern...
AACAGATGATGGCCATTGAAAAGACGGTTCCATCCAACTTCAAGTCCAAGCTTAAAATTCCGTTCCGTGAGAGTGTTTCCATCGGACACCAGTTTATGTCCGTCTAACAGGTCATGATAATCCGCCGCCAGGATGATATCGAAGCCCTGGAGTTCCGATTCGGTAGCAATACCGGTGTTGATCGCCATTGGAACCTTGCCCACTTTTCCAAAATCCAAACCTCCAATATTTTGCACACTCAGGGCAATTTTAGGAGAAAGGTTGTGGATGCCATCCAAGTGATAAATCATACCAAAGTCTGGGGCAAAAGCCGCTTTGGATCCACCTATTTTGTTTGCCTCTTCCATGGCTTTATCACTATTCCCATTGGAAGCCTCAATGATGGCTTTATCCGTAATATGTATATCCCCAACGACTCCTGCTCTTTGAACTATTTTTCCTCCAAATCCAACATCGAGTTGATAATCAAGGAAACTGAATGCCATGCCCGAAACTACACCAGCTTGTCCATAAATGTTACCTGTAAAATAAGGGAATACAGGATTGTGAACCCCAAGATTGATGTATTGACCTGAAAAAAGCGACCATCCAAACCTGGAATTGACATGGCTTAGAAAACCCTGATTGAGTTCAACATAAATCTGTTTTCCAGTGATGGCTCCTAAACCTCCTTCATCCGTATTCAGATTGTCCGAATTGATACTACCATGGAGTGGGGCTGGGGCTTCAACATTGGTCGTCATGTTGAAATTGAAAAGTTGATACGCATTGTATTGAACAGACCTCAGACCTGCTGGGTTGTAATACAGGACCATCTCATCATTGGCCACGGCGGTGAAGGCATTGCCCATTCCCCTTGCACGGATGCTTTCACGGAGGAATGCCGGTTCTCCTGCATGGACTAAAGGGGTCACGGTTCCCAAAAGAATCAGGAGTGAGAGAACTCGGGAAATGAGGTGGTTTTTGAGCATCAGGATTTTCAGGATCTTCCGCGGTTTTCGAAAAGTTGTTTTGAAAAATCCATCATACGTTGATGAGTCTGCTCATGAGGTTCTTCTGGATGAAGGTCCTGAAAGATGGTGAATCCAAGCATGTTCCAGGCAACGAGTCCCTCTTCCAAATCCAGTTCATTGTTATCGAGGATTTCCAGGAAGTCACGCACCGTCTGCTCGACACGAAGCTTCCTGGTAATATCCGTTAATGGTTGAGAATCTTCACTCATCCAGAATTGAGATTCAAGATTAATTCATGCTCCAGAGAATTTCAGGCAGCAACGGAAGGCAGACCCGCAAGAGCCATGGCGAGTTCCTGCTCATCGTAGTTCCGATCCTCCAGGTTCCCTGAAAAATAATCCGTGTAGGCCTGCATGTCAAAGTGACCATGCCCACAGAGGTTGAAGAGGATGGTTTCGCTTTTTCCTTCACGTTTGCAGCGTAAAGCCTCTTCGATCGCCCCTTTGACCGCATGGTTGGCTTCAGGCGCCGGCAGGATGCCTTCACTGCGTCCAAAAGTCACTCCGGATTCGAAGCAGGTGTTTTGGTGATAGGCCGTTGCTTCCAATAGATCCAGTTCCTGGAGATGGCTGATCATGGGTGCCATGCCATGATAACGCAGTCCCCCCGCATGAAAACCAGGAGGAACAAAGGTAGAACCCAAGGTATGCATCTTGACCAAAGGAGTAAGATGGGCCGTGTCACCAAAATCGTAGGCATATTTTCCCCGAGTCAAAGTAGGACAAGCAGCCGGTTCAACAGCCACCACACGGATTTTAGAACCACCTCGAAGCATTTCACCGATGAATGGAAAAACGATCCCGGCGAAATTCGAACCGCCTCCTGTACAGCCGACCACCACATCCGGATAATCCCCCGCCATTTCCATCTGTTTGATCGCTTCCTGTCCGATAATGGTCTGATGCATCAACACATGATTGAGCACACTCCCCAGTGCATATTTGATGTCATCATTCTGGGCCGCAACCTCGACTGCTTCTGAAATGGCTATGCCAAGGCTTCCATTGGAATTTGGATTTTCTGCTAAGATCGCTTTTCCTGATTGGGTCGTGTCCGAAGGCGATGCGATACAACTGGCACCAAAGGATTCCATCATCGCTTTGCGGTAAGGCTTTTGGTTGAAACTCACACGGACCATGAAGACATCGATCGCTATGCCGAAGATCGACCCTGCAAAAGCCAGCGAAGAACCCCATTGTCCCGCCCCGGTTTCAGTGGCAATCCGTTTGACTCCGGCCTCCTTGTTGTAAAAGGCCTGGGGCACCGCGGTGTTCGGCTTGTGACTTCCGGTCGGGCTCACACCTTCGTATTTGTAGTAGATCTTTGCTGGAGTATCGAGAACCTGTTCCAGTCTCCTTGCCCGATAAAGGGGGCTTGGTCTCCACTGGCGATAGATTTCACGGACGGGTTCTGGAATCTCTATCTCACGTTCCGCACTGACTTCCTGGAGGATGAGGTCCATCGGAAACAGTGGTGCAAGGTCATCTGGTCCGATCGGTTGTCCTGTTCCAGGATGGAGAACCGGAGGTGGAGGTTGAGGCAGGTCAGCAACAATATTGTACCAGTTTTTTGGCATTTCCGATTCGGGCAGAAAATATTTAACGGTATCATTCATGAGGTTCTCCTTGAAAAAATTAGGGTTATTGTAAGTTTATCAAAACCCGACCTTGTCTGGGTTCCATTGAGGAGTGGTCGATTTCGACATCAAGCTGGTTTAATGTACATTCTTTAGCAAGTTTTTCCAGAATTTTGGTTTTCCATTCTCCTGCCAGAAGCTTCCAGGCTTTCCTGCGCAGGGACATCGGCGTGTTCTGAGAATCGATGCCAAGCAGGTATACCCCCCTGATGATAAAGGGAAACACCATGATGAGCAATTCAGGCCAAGCAACATACCCTCTGACGCAATCACTCCACCCGAGTTACAGGCTTTGATGAGGGTTGATAAGGTATTTCCTCTGACTGGCGGACGACCATGGTTTGAAAGGGATTATTCATGAATGCTAAATGGTTTGAGGTAGTTGTTTCTTAGGGCTGGTGAAATCCGTTTCTTCCAAAAACCGGACTCTGACCTCTATCGACTCCAGGTCTTCTTCAGTACAGGAAACCATGTCAAGATCATCGTTGCCCATGATAAAGATGAGCATTGGGCCCCAGCAGGGTTTTCCATCGAATTCCCATTCGGTCTGCCGTTCCTGCCAAGCTCCTTCTCCATCGACAAAACCCAGATAGTTGTCTCCGAGATTCAACAAATCGGTAGAATCACAACGAATCAATTCACAAAGGGCTTCAAGATCTATGTCCTCATCGATCAAATCGATCAAATGCTCATCCGGGTCGATGAAAATCCAACTGCCGTACTGAACAAATCCTTCCATTCCCTGCTCCAGGATTGATCTACGAGAGAATTAATAGGTACTACAAAGAACGTCCAACAGGTGACTTTCCTGACGGCTCGTGTTAGGTTTTAGACAAACCATGTCCAACTCATCTTCGCTTCAGCACGTTCTCATTTATACCGACGGCGCCTGCTCTCCAAATCCCGGCATGGGAGGTTGGGGTGCGGTGCTTATTTCTAAAAAACATCAGCAACGCAAGGAAATTTCAGGTTCAGAAGCATCAACGACCAACAACCGTATGGAACTGACGGCTGCGGTTGAAGCCCTTTCCTCACTCAAACAGCCTTGCCGGGTTGAGCTGTATACCGACTCAAGCTACCTCCGCAATGCCTTCGAACAAAAATGGCTGCAGAACTGGCAACGTAAAAACTGGCGAACCAGCGGAGGAAAACCAGTACTCAACCGTGATCTCTGGGAAAAATTACTGAAAGTCTCCCAGCTTCATGAAGTTGCATGGCACTGGGTGAAGGCCCATGCAGGAAATTCTGAGAACGAACGTGCCGATGCTCTTGCAGTCAACGCCCGGATAGAACTGGCCGCCGATTCCTGAAACCTCCTTCAGAGGTTGTTCCGGATCGACTTCAGCATCTCCTCGATTTGAGCCTGATTCAACTGCCCATCAACGCTGAAGACCACCTTCCCCTGCCGGTCGAAGATCAGCACATCATTGCTGTGATCCGCAAGATTCCAACTTTGAACGAGGATTTTGTCCATGTCCTTGACGTAGACTGTATTCGGGTAGTCCTGCTGTTTGCTTTCCAGTTTCATCTGGATCGCGAAGTTGGGCAGCCATGTGGCGGCCATGTTGATGACGGCAACCGAACCGAATTTCTCTTTGTCAAAATCCTCGGCCTTGATCGCTTCACTGGCAGCATTGTTGAGATCCGCCTCGTCCGGATCAGCATAAAATAGGGCAAACACCATCCCTTTGAGTTCGCTGCTGCTCCAGCTTTCACCATTGATCCTCCCCCCCTGGTCCCCGGAGAGTTCGATCAAAGGAGGCACTTGTCCCAATGGAAGTTCTGCAAACACACTAAATGGAAGACAGGACATGACAAAAAAAAGAATCCATAAACGCATATTGATCTCTTCAAAGAAGTGAATCGTGCAGCCCTACATTGATGAACCATGCTGGAAGTTAAACTCCGGGAGCAGGAATGTCTGGAATCCCAAGGCATGAAGGAAGCCGGATCGAACCGTCCGCACGCTGGCCGTTTTCGATGAGTGCAATCAGCGTCCGGGAGACGGCAACGGCCGTTCCGTTGAGCATATGCACGAAACGGTTGCTGCCGGTCTGCGGATCCTTGAACCGAATGTTGAGCCTCCTGGATTGATAATCGGTACAGTTCGAGGTCGAGGTGATTTCTCCCCATTTTCCGCGTCCGGGCATCCATGCCTCGAGATCGTATTTGCGATAGGCCGGGGATCCCAGATCTCCGGTACAGATATCGACCACTCTGAAAGGAACTTCAAGATCCTGGTAGATACGCTCCTCGATTTCACGCATCCGTTCATGCATCGCCTCCGATTCATCAGGATGGGTGAAGGCAAACATTTCGATTTTGGAAAATTGATGGACTCGGTACAAACCCCTTGATTCGCGTCCTGCAGCACCTGCTTCGGTTCGGTAGCAATGGGACAAACCCGCATAAAGCAAGGGAAGCTGATCGGCTTCAATGATTTGGTTCGCAAGCAGTCCTCCCAGTGTGATTTCCGCGGTCGCAATCAAAGAGAGGTCACTGTTTTCAATAGAATAAATTTGCGTTTCCTCACCCCGAGGATTGAAACCGATTCCATCGAGAATCTGGTTCCGTGCCAGATCGGGGGTCATGAAGGGAGTGAATCCCTCCTCTCGAAGTAGATTCAATGCATAATTCGCCAATGCCAGTTCCAGGAAAACCGCCTGGTTTTTGAGGTAGTAGAATTTCTGCCCCGCCACTTTGGCACCGCCTTCAAAATCAACAAGGTCCAGTGCTTCCATCAGTTCCACGTGATCCTTGGCTTCAAAATCGTATTCCGGTACCTTACCCACCTCACGCAATGGGAGATTGTCTTCATCCGTCCTACCGATTGGAGAATCCGGATGGGTTAGATTCGGGATCATTCTCTGGATCTCGTCTCTCTGTTCTTTCAGCCCTCGGAATTTTTCTTCTATGCGGCTTTCCTCATCACGCAGGGACTTTGATTGCTCGATCAAAGGCTGGCGTTCCTCGTTCGAAAGAGGTTTTTTCATACGGTTGCTGATCTCGTTGCGCTGCTGTCGAACAGTATCTAACTGGGTATTCAACCCCCGGACTTCCTCGTCAAGACGAAGCAGTTCCGGAACATCCAGATCAACGTTTCGGTTTTTGCAGTTTTCGGCAATGGCTTCGCTTTGCGAACGTATCAGTTTTAGGTCAAGCATGGGGATAGCAGGATGAAGTCACAATTAGGGAGTCAGTTGATGATATTGCAGATGCTGTTGCATGGCTTTAGCCGTGGCTAACAAAAGGGGGTCCTCAAATCGTCGTCCCATCATTTGTATGCCTACTGGAAGTCCGGAAGGGGTAGGTTTTCCAGGAATTGAGATTGCTGGACATCGCGTCAGGTTGGGCAGCACGCTGCAAAGATCTGCCAAATACATGGCCAGAGGATCCTCGCTTTTTTCTTTCAACGAAAATGCAGGAAAGGGTGAAACCGGACCAAGGATGAAATCGAATTCCTCAAAAAGTTTGCCGATTTTCTTTTCCATACTGGCTCGGACCCGGGTGGCACGGCCGTAAAACTGGTCATAATAACCTGAACTGAGAACAAACGTACCGAGCATGATCCTGCGTTGAACCTCCCTGCCGAATCCGCTGCTTCTGGATTGTGAATAAAGCGATTTCAGGTTTGTTTCCGTATCCTTCCGGACCCCGTAACGGATGCCGTCGAAACGTCCCAAATTCGAACTCGCTTCTGCAAAGGCGAGGATGTAATAAGTGGGAATCACATAGCTCAGGAAATCCAATGAACGCTTCTCGATGACCGCCCCTTCTTTTAAGAGGACAGATTCAGCTTCCCGAATTGTTTCAATGACCTCTGCATCAACAAGCTCTGGATCCAGATAGGCTTCGGGTAGGCAGAAGCGGCGCCCCCGAATTTCAGAATCCCCATGGGATTCCAACAAAGTTTCCTTGGAAGATGTACTGTCTCGAGGATCATGCCCCTGGATCACTTCAAGCGCATAGCTGCAATCATCTGCGCTTTTTGCCAGACACCCGATTTGGTCCAGGGAAGAACCGTAAGCGACCAGGCCATAGCGCGAAACCGTTCCATAACTCGGCTTCACTCCGGTCACTCCACACATCGATGCGGGCTGTCGAACCGAACCTCCAGTATCGGAACCCAGTGCAAGCAGGGCCATTCCGGAGGCCACAGAAACAGCACCCCCACCGCTGCTTCCACCTGGAACACGTCCATGGTCCCAAGGGTTGAGGGTCGGGCCATAAGCTGAATTCTCTGTGGAAGACCCCATTGCAAACTCATCCATGTTGGTCTTGCCGATGATGATGGCGTCTGCGGCTTTGAGTTTTTCGACTACATGGGCGTCGTAGGGGGAGGGATATTCGTCAAGAATCTTGGAAGCACATCCTCCATTCAATTCTGGATCGCGGATACAGATGTTGTCCTTGATCGATACTGGAATACCCGCCAGCGGTCCAAGTTTTTCTCCGGATGCTGCACGTTGGTCGACAGCACACGCCTTTTGCAGGGCGCTTTCCCGTTTCAGTCTCGAGCGGTAGACATTCAGAACCGAATCATGACTCTCGATCCTATCATAGATCGACGTCATCAAATCTTCTGCCCGAGTTTGACCTCCACGAACCTCTTCTGAAAGGTCTTGCAGAGAAGTGGAGTTTTCCATCAACTGCATTGAAAGTGATTTAGGGAATCAAAAATGAAATGACGGTGGTAGGAATAAATCTCTATCTTATGAATCAACCGGCCGCTTCTTTCTCCAGGTCCAGCACGATATCAATGTATTCCTGCATTGCTTCTTCTGCGGTCTTGCCCTGGAGCTTGTTCCAGGCATCATACTTGGCACGGCCTTCAAAATCAGCAAACCCCGGACGAGTACCGGTGACATCCCCCTCGGTGCCTTGCTTGTAGAGACTGTAGAGTAGGAGCAGGACATCGTTAGGTGGTCTTTTAGGCAGTTTGGTGGCGCGATCAGCGGCATCCCTGAAATCTTCTTCAAGCGGCATGTTGATCCTCTTGGGTTGTATTGCTTCGAAAATGGAATAAGATGGATGTATTAGCATGATGCTGAAACAACAAAATTTCAATCTGATTTACTGCAGGGAAGCAAGGATTTAACTATCCATCCTTAAGATTTTCAGGAAGTCCATGGACTTCCCAGATTTGGTATCCAAGAGTTGAGTTCTTTAGTGTTTGAAGAAGTTGGTTCAAAACTGCCTGAATGAACTCAGAAGGATACTGAAAACCTCCCCTCGGAAATTTCAATTCTTGACGCGTTTTTCCGGAAATTTGAATCGGATCCATGAATTTTCAGCATCCCTTTAAAACTCTCTCCCTGAGGTTGAAAACTTGAACCAGCAGAACTCCATGGAACAAAAAAGAGGAAATCTGGTCCTCTTCCAACTTGGTTTCCGGCCCTTTTTCCTGGCCGCAGGCATTGTATCTTTTCTCTTCATGAGCATCTGGGCCGCCTTGTACAGCTTTGGCTGGGCTTATACCTTTCCGCGTATGTCTTCGATTCACTGGCACGCTCACGAGATGCTCTTTGGATATGGAATGGCAGTGATCGCTGGATTTCTTCTGACCGCGGTGGGCAACTGGACCGGACAACCCGCCCTTAAGGGAACTGGATTGATGCTTCCCTTTTCACTTTGGGTGGCAGCACGTATGGCATCCATTCTGGATCTGCCTTTCACACCCTGGGTCATGCTGATTTGCGACATGGGATTCTGGTTTCTGGTCAGCCTGGCAGTGATGAAACCAATTCTTCGAGTCAAACAATGGCGCCAAACTGGAATCATGGCCAAGCTAATCCTGTTGGGCGGAGCGAACCTGGCTTTTTATGCGGGAATCATGGGCTGGTTCGCGGATGGTATCCGCTGGGGACTCTATGGCGGACTTTATCTCATCATCGGACTGGTGTTGACCATGGGCCGCAGAGTCATTCCTTTCTTTACCGAACACGGGGTTGGATATCCGGTCCAATTGAAGAACTGGCTTTGGCTCGACCTTAGCGCCATCGTTGTCTTCCTCTTATTCTTCGTCTGGGAACTTTTATATCCGGGATCAAAAGTTTCCGCCCACTTCGCCCTTGTCCTTTTTGTTTTGCACATCCTACGCGTATCAGGCTGGTTAACGAATGGGATCTGGAAACGCCCCCTGCTCTGGAGCCTGTTCGCGGCCTATTTTTTCATGATCTCGGGCTTTCTAATTCATGCAGGAAGCCGTTACTTTGGTTGGAACCCTTTCCTGGCTGTTCATGCATTTGCCATGGGGGGAATCGGTGTGATTACCCTGAGCATGATGGCACGTGTCTCTCTTGGGCACACCGGACGAAGCATCCATGAACCCCCGCCAAAGTTGACTGTTGCATTGACGATGATCGTCATCGGAGTGTTCTTCCGGGTTTTTTTCCCGTTGGCATGGCCCCAAGATTACAGGCTCTGGATTGGTATTGCTCAAGGGCTTTGGATTGGTGCCTTCGGAGTGTACCTGATTCTCTACTTCCCCATCCTGACCCGCCCCCGGATTGACGGACTGCCAGGTTGACGAGAAATCTCTATTGATGGGAAACTGCCTGAAGTTGAATCAATTCAACGAGTCAAAACCCTGAAGATTCCTACCAGCACAACGACCAACAGAATGAAACCCAACCAACGGTAAAAGGATTCAGAACGAAGCTGGAGTAGATGATCATGAAATTTCATTCCCAGCAGATGTCCGACCAGGTTGACCGGCAGCAACCACCACTGCCAATCCAGATGAAGATCGACTCCGGAATAGAAAAGGATACCCAGCTTCGGAGGTGCAAGGATGACCCAAAGTGCGAGCAGGCTGTCTCGAAGCCGATGACGCTCGATACGATGACCTGCCACTGCAACGATCAGGGGCGATCCGATCAGCGCCAATCCCGAAAGGTATCCCCCCAACATCAACACCAGGGTGTGGGACCAACCTCCCTCGCTGATCTGGATGAAAGGACGGATGTAATTCACGGAATAGCCCAGCACAACTCCAAACACTAACAATAAAAGCCAATGCTCTGGGATCGTAATAAGCCCAAACAGCCCGAGCAGTACAGGAATTGCCATCACTCGGATCATTCTCAACAACTGCATCCAATCCACATTCCCGAAACGAAAAACCACCGTCCAGACTCCGACTACAAACACATGAACAATGGCCAATGGCATGATGTCCAACGGTGAATCGACCACCATCAACGCAAACGGAAGGGTCAACACCAGCCCTCCAAAACCCAGCCCGGATCGAATGAACCCGGACCATAAAAAACAGAGCAGAAGCCCTGAAACCACAAAAGGGGTCAATTCCACCATAATGGTTTTATTCTGACAATTACGGATTCCCTCAAATTAAAATAAGAAATCTATTCATGGAAAATGAACAGACCCATTGTTAATAAACAATTATATTAATTTGTAGAGGTGATTGATCCAAACAAGATGATTTTAAAGAAACAAACCAATTCTTTCATATTGTTCAGGGGGAGCATCTGTTTCTTTCATTAATTTAGGGTCATAGGTAGTTAAGTATCTTTATAACTGTGCTATACTTCTGATATGACTACTAAAAATAGGTACTATAAGTGTTCCCGAATCACAGAAAGGACTTTTCGACGCCTGATTCGATGTTTTACCCTGGATCTGACGGCTACTAATTGTTCTGCTCTGACGAGTATCAGCACTTGGTCTGTCAATGATATTTTTCTTAAAATTCGTACACAATTGATAGCTGAATGTCAGCGCCATAGTCCTTTTGCTGGTGAAATTGAAATTGATGAATCTTACTTTGGCCCCATGAGAATTCGCGGAAAAAGAGTAAACGGACCAGCAAACCAATCGAATCGACATTCGGCACCATTCGTCGCCGAACCAAACGCTCCAAAGGCTGCCTCTCACGCGATGTCATGCTCAATATGATGTTTAAGCTCGGACAAAGTGCGGAAAAGCGATGGAGACGATTACGAGGCTTTGGTTACCTGGCCAAAGTGATTGAAGGCAAAATTTTCAAAGATGGAATTGAATTGATTTCTGTTCAACAGATTGCCGTCTGATTCAATGTGTTCATACACCACATTTGACAATATCTCGTTCAAATACGCTAAATATCATAACCGACTTGAAATAATTCAAAAATACAATCCCTTTGACAGGCCTGATATATCACATCCTCCAGAGTAGATCTTTTCGCTACTTTCGCGGCCAGTGGAAATATTTTCGGGAATAGTTCGAAGTACTTCCAGAGATTTTGATTTAATATTTTTTATTTTTATTTCAGCTACTTATGGATATTTTGGGTTTATGGATGAGATCTTGAAGGCTTGCTTCTTTCTGGTCCTATAAACCATGCCTAATTATTCCTCAAGGATTGCACCTTATAAAGTAGAAATAAATATTGACAAGTCTATATTCTTGTATAAGATATAATTATCATCAAAGATGATTGATCTTAAACAGATTCATCAAATTTTTGCCTAACAGTAATAAAAGGAGGAGTTTATGATTTAACAATTTAATATAGACCTTATTATTAGTTCGAAACTATCATTCTTCAAAAACTTAGGGAGATTTTATGAAGCAATTCAATCAAAAAATGAAATTTGTGTTTTCTTTTTTTCAAGCAAAAAGATTTATTTTTTTTCCCATTGTAGCTTTATTCGCTTTTAATCTTAACGCGGTTGAAATTAAATTCATTTGTTATCAGGATTCTAACGAGTGCGATGTTATTGCAAAAGCGGCTACTGAGTGGGAAGCTTCAAGTGGGCACAGTCTCAATATTGAGACTGTCGGATATCAGGTTGTGAGAGAGCAGCTAGAAAACCTTTTAGAGTCTGACGCTGCGCCAGACGTCGCAAGGGTGACTAATCTTGGTGGGCTGAACAAGTTCTACTTAGATCTAACTCCTTACGTTGATGTTTCATATTGGGAGAAAAATTATGGAGCCACTTTGCCTTGGTACAGAAAACCTTCGGGTGATAATGGAATCTATGGCTGGCAAACACAGTTAACGGTTACTGGTCCCTATGTCAATGTAACAATGTTTGAAGATGCTGGCGTTGATATGCCCGAAGAGGGTGCAAGCTGGGATGATTGGGCTGAGGCTTTAAGGCAAGTTAAATCTGAGCTAGGTCTTACAGCCGGTCTTGCAATCGATAGGACTGCGCATAGATGGGCAGGTCCTGCCTTCTCATATGGAGCAAAATTTCACAAAGACGGTGTACCCATCCTAGTTGATGATGGTTTTAGAAAGTTTGCCGAGGTCTTTGTTGGTTGGCATAAAGAGGGCTTAATGCCTGCAGAAGGCTGGCCGGCAGGAGCAGGCACTGCATATAAAAATGCGGCACCACTGTTCTTAGATGGTACTGTTGCTATGCATATGTC